>Ga0208958_1000029_pt1 | contig 220159 bp, 240 predicted proteins | sample RifOxyB1_FD_184032 | JGI IMG/M metagenome (GOLD analysis project Ga0208958, IMG submission 184032) | Soil microbial communities from Rifle, Colorado - Rifle Oxygen_injection B1 (SPAdes) | ecosystem: Environmental > Terrestrial > Deep subsurface > Rock core/Sediment | place: Rifle, Colorado...
TCGATTGGCGCGGGAAAGCGCGGCGCGATAACCGGTAACTTCATATTGGAACGGTGCCCGGGCAGTGAGTGCCTGACGGGAAAACACGCCGAGTTTAGGATCGCGAAGCGTGTCGTTGATGAGCGTGCGGAGCGCAGGTGGATTGCCCGAGCGCGTCATATAAAGCGAGGCGAATGTCGGATCGGTGGTTGCATTGATGACGAAGCGCCATGCAAATTTGATGTTCGGGCTTTTCGCGGAAACGCCAAGGCCCCAATAATCCGCATAGTTGACCGGGTTGGTCGTATCGTTTTGCGGCATCGGGTAAACGCCGAAGTCGAGATATGGATTTTTTTGCACAAGCCCTTTGATGTCACGCGAGTAGCCGATGGTCATGGCTACATCGCCAGAGCCGAATGCATTGTCCGCCTGGGCGAATGAATCGTTCCATGTATAGTTCGGATTGTTCGGCGTGGAAAATTGCGTGTAGAAGTCGAGCGCATTTCTTGCCAAAGCTTCAAACGATGTGCGCCGACCTGTGGTTTCGAGGTTCTTTGCCCCGAACTGGAGCATGAGCAATGAAAGGATGTCCGGCGCGTTGGTGATGGATTTGGTCGTACCGCCAAGCGCTATGGCTGACTTTTGTAGCTGCTTGTTGACGGTAAATTCCGTAAAATAGGGAACGAGCATTTTTATGTCGTCCCACGTTTTCGGCGCTACCGCAACGCCTTTTTTGTCGAAGAGGTCTTTATTATAGAAGAGCGCAGGCGAATCGATGTAGAGCGGAAGGGCGAACACGTAGTTCAAATACGTAAAGTCATTGGCTACGACATCCGGAAAAAGACCGCGCAGTTCGGCCGGTTGGATATCCGAATGATCGGCTGCCATGATCTTATCGCTGTATCGCTGTACCCAACTGCGATGCACCATAAGAATGTCCGGGCCAGTATCGGTGGCAAGCGCGTTGAGTAATGTCCGCTCGTAGCGATCCTCGGGAATCTGCGTGTAGCGCAAGGCTACGTTCGGATGCGCCGCCGCATATTGCGAGGTAAGTGCATAAATATTACCCTGTTCTTCGATACCCCAAATGGTAAGTGTTATTTTTGTCGCGGGCTCATCGGAACTCTGCTGTTGCAGTGCGGGAATGAGATAAACGAAGATGCCGATAAATAGGGCGATGGCGAGCGCCGCTCCGCCAAGGATCATTACCTGATTGCGTGTGAGTTGCATATGTATAGTATAAACTGACAACCGATAACCTACAACCAATAACAGCTGCAGATTCCTCGTCCGCCAGCCGGCGGATCGGGATGGCAAGAATTGCCGGCTGTCATCCTGAACTTGTTTCAGGATCTCGCAACTAGTCCACGAGATTCCGGATCACTTGAAGCGCGCAAACTTTATGCGCTTCGAGTATCCCGGCACGTTGCACGCTCTCCGCCGGCTGGCGGATTACTAGCAACGCCGAGGGTCAAGTCCGGAATGACAATGCGGCGGAGTGGGTAAGGTCAAAAAACGGAACGCGAAAGCGTTCCGTTTTTGCTCAAACCTCATATCTCTAATCTCTCACCTCTGCGTTACAGCGCCACAACTCCTGCAAGCTTGTCCTTCTCCTTGAGTGACATGATCTTCACGCCGCTGGTTGCCCTGCCTGCGGTGCGCACATCCTTAAGCGGGATGCGGATGATCTGACCTTTATTGGAAATGGCGAGCAGCTCTTCTTCTTCGCGGATGATCTGTCCGCTGATGATGTTGCCGATCTTCGGGGTGACATTGGAGGTCTTGATACCCATGCCTCCGCGGGTCTGCGTTTTGTATTCACTGATCGGAGTTTGCTTCGCAAATCCGTTTTCGGACACCACGAGCAGCGTTTGTTTTTTGTGATCTGCCTTTTGGTCGGTGCGCACGATGTCGAATCCTGCGACGCGGTCATCCTTTTTCAGTTTGATACCGCGTACGCCTGCCGCCGCGCGTCCGAGCGGCTTGGTGTCGGTTTCCTTGAAGCGAATGGCTTGACCGGCATTGGTGGTGATGATGATCTCGTCCTTGCCGGAGGAAAGTTTCACGCCGATGAGCGAGTCGCCCTTTGTAAGGTTGATGGCGATGATGCCGGTCCTGCGGATATTGGCAAACTCGGACAGTGACGTCTTTTTGATCGTTCCGTCTGCGGTAAGCATGACGAGGTAGCGACCTTCGACGCCTCCATCGGGGTAGGCGATGACCGCATTGATCTTTTCTTCAGGAGGAAGATCAAGGAAGTTTTGCATCAGCTTGCCTTTCGCGGTGCGGCTACCTTGCGGCACATCGTAGACCTTTGTCTGGAACACGCGCCCCGTGTGGGTAAAGAACAAAATGTTATCGTGCGTGTTCCCCGAAATGAAGTTTACGAGCGTATCTTCTTCATTTACTTCGGAACCGATCAATCCTTTGCCGCCGCGCTTCTGCGCCTTGTAGGTGTCGGCCGTAACGCGCTTGATATAGCCGCTTTGGGAAAGGGTGATGATGACGTCCTCTTCAGGAATGAGATCGATCTCTTTGAACTCGCCGATGGCGCCCGGCACGACCTTGGTGCGGCGATCATCGCCGAACTTGTCGCGCAGATCGCGTAGTTCGTTCGTGATGACGCCCAAGATCTTTGCAACGCTCGCCAAAAGCGTTTGGAGTTCCTTGATGATGCGCATCTTTTCTTTCAGCTCGTCTTCGATTTTTTTGCTCTCAAGAGCGGCAAGCGTTTGCAGGCGCATTTCAAGGATAGCCGTCGTTTGAATGGAGGTGAGCTTGAACTTCTTTATGAGGTTTTCATGCGCCTCTTCTTTGTCCTTTGACTTCTTGATGGTCGCAATGACGGCATCAATGAACTCGAGCGCCTTGGCGAGGCCTTCCAATATATGTGCGCGCTCTTGCGCCTTGCGCAATTCATATTCGGCGCGCTTGCGGACCACTTCCTTGCGGTGCTCAAGGTAGAACCCGAGAATGTCCTTCAACGAAAGCAGCTGTGGTTGCAACCCGCCCGGAGACGGAATGAGCGCCGTCATGTTGAAGTTAAAGTTCTTCTGCAGATCGGTGTGCTTGTAGAGCTGGTTTAAAACCTTTTGCGGTGCGGCGTCATTTTTCAGTTCGACGACCACGCGCAATCCGTCGCGGTCCGATTCGTCGCGCAGGTCCTTGATGCCCTCAATCTTCTTCTCGGTAACAAGCCCGGCTATTTTTGCGAGCAGTTCCGATTTGTTGACCTGATACGGGATCTCGGTGATGACGATATTAAACAGTCCGCTCTTGCGCTCATGGATGTCGGAAACGGCGCGCATGGTCACGCCACCACGGCCGGTCTTGTACGCTTCGGCTATGGCGCGCTTGTCGTAGATGATGCCACCGGTCGGGAAGTCCGGGCCTTTGATGAATTGAATCAGGTCATCGGTGCTTGCGTGCGGATTTTCGGAAAGATGCAAAATGGCATCGACTATTTCGCGCAGGTTGTGCGGCGGAATGTTGGTGGCCATGCCAACGGCGATGCCGGCGACGCCGTTCAAAAGCAGGGCCGGGAGCCGTGCCGGCAATACGAGCGGCTCTTCGGAAGTGCCGTCGTAGTTCGGACCCCATGCAACGGTATCCTTTTCAATGTCGAATAAAAGTTCTTCGGATATTTTGGAAAGACGGCACTCGGTGTAACGCATCGCCGCCTGGTTGTCGCCGTCGATGGATCCCCAGTTTCCTTGACCATCGATCAGCGGGTAGCGAAGCGAAAAGTCTTGCGCCATGCGTGCCATGGCATCGTACACTGCGGAGTCACCGTGCGGGTGATAGCTCTTGAGTACTTCGCCGACAACGGCCGCGGACTTGCGGTATTTTACGCCTGCCTTCAGGCCCGTTTCCCACATGGCCCACAAAATACGCCGTTGCACCGGCTTCATGCCGTCGCGGACATCGGGCAATGCGCGCGAAATAATGACCGACATCGCGTAGTCGAGGTAACATTCTTGGAGCTCGCGTTCGATCCCCCTTTTTTCAACTTTATCTGTCTGTTCGTCCATGGTGGGTTGTTTCGTTGTCATTCCCGCGGAGGCGGGAATCTATTTAATAGGGTAGTGGATTCCCGCCTCCGCGGGAATGACAGACAATGTGGTAGTATGGTTATTCTGGATTCTCTATTGTTGTGGTCCTTCTTCCGACCTCCGGCATTTCCAAAAGGATGTCATTAAATGTATGTCTGATGGACGATCCGGTAATAGAAAGTCCGGTTTTGAGTACCGGCCAAAAGGCGATATGGACGTCCTCTTTTGTGCTGTCATCCGATCTCGTGAATACGAATGCCTGCATATAGAGTATCCACGCAAAAATGATAATCAGAACGGAGACGCTACTTAGTCCAATGAGCCATTTTCGCTTTGTTTTTGTGTCGGAGCGACGGATCCGCTGGAGTTGGTGGCGCATGATTTTGCTTGTCATCCTGAATTTATTTCAGGATCTTATCGACTATACACGAGATTCCGAAACAAGTTCGGAATGACAGCTGTATTCGTTATGGTTTTAATATCGTAACTTGTGTCGGTTTTATTAGTGAAAGTTCCTTTTTCTTGATTGTGAGCTTTTCTTGCGATTCGGCATCCTTTTGATCGAGCTCTTCCAAAAATGTCGAAAGGTCCTCGGCTTGTCGTTTAAGTCCCGGAACCTTGAATGCGGTAGGGATGACTATTTTCGGCTGGATCTGCTTTATGAGTTTGGCGACCTTCTTTTGGTCGATATACGGGGCGCCACCGCCGGGGACAAAGAGGATGTCGATATCCTCGAGCCGCTCCATGATGGCGGGTGAGGGAATATCGGCAAGGTGTCCGAGAAAACAGAGCTTAATGTCTTCGAGCGTGACCACATAAACGGTCTTGAGTATCTTATCGGTTACCTCATTTTCCGACAAATAGCCGAATATGGTCGCATCTTCCACATTGTACTCGCCGGGGCCGTAGATGGATATCCCTTGTTCGGAGGCGATTTCATGCGGTGGGAAGGTAGTCAGCGTCTTGAGCAAAATGTCGTATTTGAAGCGGGGCGGGGTCAAACCGCTTGCGCTATCGACCGGATCGGTCAAAATGGTGAATTCGCCACTTTGTATTTTGAAGCTGTTTTCTCCGTAGTAAGTGATGATCATAAAAGTATCGCTGTCATTCCCGCGAAGGCGGGAATCTATTTAAATAGAAGTGGATTCCCGCCTTCGCGGGAATGACAATACGCGCACTTCACTTCTTGTGGCTTAGTTCCTATAATACCCCATTTCCCCTTGATTTTCAAATAGTTTTTACGTATGCTGTTGGTCTATGGTCACTAATATTAATGTAGAGGTAAAAAACTCATCCGCAATGAATCAGCTGACGAAGGCGGATGCGAACATCATCTCGTTCCTCAAGGAAGGAGACTTGATCGAGGCAAAGTTGCTCGCGAAGACAAAGCGCGGCGTACACTTTGACCTTGGAAAGTACGGTACCGGTCTCGTATACGGCATCGAACTGATCAATTCTCGCGACATTGTGAAAGGAATGAACCCGGGCGACACCGTGAGCGCAAAGATAATTTCGCTCGAAAACAATGAGGGTTATGTCGAATTGTCCCTCATAAACGCGCAGGAGCAGAAGAATTGGCAGGGTTTGAAGGAGTTGAAGGACACCGACGAGCCGTTTTCCGTCAAGATCAAAGGTGCCAACAGTGGCGGCCTTGTGGCGGATATCCACGGAACCAAGGCATTTTTGCCGGTTTCCCAGCTGTCCAGCGAGCATTATCCGCGCATCGAGAAGGGTGACCAATCTCGAATACTTGAAGAATTGAAGAAATTTGTAGGCGAAGAGCTGAAGGTCAAGATCATCGACCTTAATTCGCGTAACAACAAGCTCATCATCTCCGAAAAGGAGGCGGTAGAGGAAAATGTGCGTGAATTGCTTGCCAAATACACCGTCGGCGACATAATCGGCGGCGTGGTATCGGGTATTGCAGATTTCGGCGCATTTGTCCGTTTTATCGACAATCCGGCCATCGAAGGCTTGATCCACATTTCCGAGCTTGATTATCGTTTGATCGACACCCCGAAAGAGGTGGTAAAGATCGATGAAGAGATCAAGGTAAAGATCATCGAGATCAAAGACGACAAGGTTTTCCTTTCCCTCAAGGCATTGAAGCCGAATCCGTGGGAAACGGTGAACGATAAGTTCAAAGAAGGGCAGGAAATCGAAGGAAAGGTGTATAAGGTCAACCCGTTTGGCGCATACATCGACCTCGGCCAAGACCTGTACGGCTTGATTCATGTATCCGAGTTCGGATCCCCGGAGGAACTGAAAAAGAACATGGAACCGGGCAAAAAGCACACATTTACCATCGAGGCCATAAAGCCCGAGGAAAAGCGCATCCTTTTGAAGCTCAAAGGCCATAAAAAGACCGCAAAAAAGAAGGAAGAAGCTCCGGAAGAAGCCGAAGCCTAAACCTGATACAAAAACCGCCAGCCCGGCAACCGACGGGCTGGCGGTTTTTAGTTTTCTCCCCCCCCCGTATTGTCATACCGGCGGAGGCCGGTATCCAGAGTATCTTATGTAAAACCACGCCGCTGCAGGAAACTCTGGGCCCCGGCATCCGTCGGGGTGACACAACACAAAGACGCGCCTCATAGGCGAGCGACGGAGTTGACAAAGCACCTCGTATAGTATATTATTCATTTCAGAACATCTCATTGAGGAAGGAGAAAAATATTTCACGCAAGGAGGAGAAGTGTATGCAAGCAAAAGTGTTTCAGTTCCCATTTCCCCAGCAGTACAATGGCAGGACACCAGTGTGTTCCTGTTGTCACATGACGATCGCCGCCGGAGCAGCTCGCGCCAAGCGGGAGGGGCGCGAGCTGCATACCCACTGCGCCATCGAGTTTGACTTCGTCGAGATGGCCCGCAAGGACCTTACGGCGGTATTCGCCAACATGCCGGATGAATTCTTCGCCGATTCGACGATCGTTGAACGCCTGTCGAGGGTGTTCACGAAAGATGGACTGCGGAGCTTGCTGTTGAGTCTCGCGAAGCAACTTAGCGAGAAAAAGGAAATGCTGCGGCGAGCACTGCAGAAGCGCTACAACGAGTTTGTGCAGCAGATCTGTGCTGCCGCCAATCATATTCGCCTGGGCCACGAGATCGCCTCAGCCCTGGCGTAGTACCACCCCACCACCACTCTCCTTCCTCTGTAGTACGGGGGCTGCCTTGCGCGAGGCAGCCCCCTATTTTTTTATAACAAAGTATGTGGTATGTGTCATTCCGGCCTCAGAGCCGGAATCTTATTGTTTTATCACGAGATCCTGAATCAAGTTCAGGATGACACCCCGCATTCCCTATTAGAAATTAAAAATTAGTAATTAGGAATTACCCCCCCGTTATTAGTTATTGGTTATAGGTCATAGGTTAGGGTCTATTCCTTGTCCCTCACGTCTTTTTACATTACTCTACATCCATGGAACGCAAAGACATCACAGTCATATATGAAGACAAAAACGTAGTGGCCATAAACAAGCCGGCGCATCTTTTGGTGCACCCATATAAACCGATAACCGATAACCGGCAACCGATAACGGGGGAGCAGAAAACGGAGGCGCTTACCGATTGGCTGCTGAAGCACTACCCGGAGGTAAAAAAGGTGGGTGATGACCCGCAGCAGCGTCCGGGCATCGTGCATCGGCTCGACAAAGATACCTCGGGTGTCATTTTAGTACCGCGCAGTCACGAATATTTTAAATATTTAAAAAACCTATTTCAGACGCACGGCATTCAAAAGACATACCTTGCGCTCGTTTGGGGGAAGATACAGGAAAAGAACGGCATTATAAATAGGCCAATCAGCTTAAAAGGAGGCACAACGAAGCGCACGGTGCATGAAGGGAAAATGACAAAGGAAGCCTTGACCGAATATGAAGTTGTGGAACGATTCGAGTTCGACGATCCGGAATCGGAAAAGCGGAAGATCTATGAGTTTACGCTGGTTCGCGCCAAGCCGAAAACGGGCCGCACGCACCAGATCCGGGTGCACTTGGCATCCATCGGGCATGCAATCGTCGGTGACGTCATGTACGGAGCAAAAAAGAACCCACTCGGGCTCGATCGCCATTTTTTGCACGCCGAATCGGTAGAGTTTTTGGCCTCCGAGGGACATAAATTGAACATTGAAGCAGAATTGCCCGCCGACCTGCAAAAAGTTTTGAAGAAGCTGAAGGGATAGCCCCCACATCTCCCTTTTTCTCACTCCGCACATTTTTCTGTCATACCGGTCGCACGCCGCCGAAGGCTATGGCCGACCGCGTGTCGCCGAAGCTTTAGCGGTGGCACACGGAGCGCGGAAGCCGGTATACAGCACTCAGCCAATGTACGTCATCTGATGACGTACATATTCGCATTGTCATTCCCGTGAAAACGGGAATCCAGTGTCTATTGCGCGAGTCACCGCTACTGCAGAAAACTCTGGATCCCCGCCGGAGTTTATCCCGTACTTGATACGGGGCCCACGTCCGGAATGACAGAGCCCGTTTGACAACAGCCCTATAATCCACTAATATAAGCGAACTATGGATAAAGAACTCATGGCAAAAATAAAGCCGGGAGCAAGCGTACGCGTTTGGGAGCGCATCAAGGATGGCGAAAAGGAACGCGTCAGCAAATTCCAGGGGATCGTTATTGCGACAAAGCATGGCAAGGAGATCGGTTCGACATTTACCGTCCGTTCGATCATCAGCGAAATTGGCGTTGAAAAGGTGTATCCGTTCAACACTCCGTTGATCTCGAAGGTGGAAGTACTCACCGCCCCGAAAAAAGTGCGCCGCGCAAAACTCTACTTCGTTCGAAGTCTTTCCAAAAAGAAGACCCGGGAAAAGATCGGCATTGCCGCATAAAGCTACCAACAAAAAATCCGCTCCGGCGGGTTTTTTTGATGAATATATTGGTAGACGATTTAGGAAAGAGCTTGTATGGTATAATAAAATTATTCACATCGGCTGTCATTCCTGACGCGGGTCCCGTATCAAGTACGGGATAAACTCCAGCAGGAATCTCATATGAATAATTATTACGTATATATTCTCACAAACAAAAAGGATGGAGTATTGTATATCGGCGTAACTAATGATGTGAAGCGGAGAGTGTGGGAGCACAAGCAAAAGATTGTAAAAGGATTTACAAAAAAATACAATGTGGATAGATTGATGTATTTTGAACAAACAAGTGATGTGTATGCCGCAATAGAAAGGGAAAAACAAATGAAGAAGTGGAAGAGAGAATGGAAGGTGGAGCTAATAGAAAAAGATAATAAGGCGTGGAGTGATTTATATGAGATATTATAGATGACTTGTCTTCCGTCATCCCGTGCTTTGACACGGGATCTCATGGCTGAGATAGTAACGACGAGATTCCTGCTTTCGCAGGAATGACAATTCTTCCGGGGCTTACCTATCCCGCAAGCGCTTGAAAATTGGGAAGGTTTTAGGTACTATAGGGAAGTTATAAATGCCCAGGTGGGGAAATTGGTAGACCCATCACCTTGAGGTGGTGACGCCTGTAATGGGCATGCTGGTTCGAGTCCAGTCCTGGGCACCATACAATTTAAAAACGGCTGACGCCGTTTTTTAATTTTGCTACAATGAAAGAATTATGATCCTCATAAACACAGGTAACGGGAAAGGGAAGACGACCGCCTCACTGGGGGTGGCCTTGCGTGCATTGGGCTACGGGAAAAAGGTTGTGATGATACAGTTCATTAAAGGTCCATGGAAGAGCGGGGAAGACCTGTTCGCAAAAGAATGCAACATACCTGCGGGCAAATTCAGAATAATAAAAACAGGAAAAGGGTTTGTAAGCCTTCCGGGGGACACATTGCCATTCAAGGAACATAAAAAGGCGGCTGAAGAAGGACTGCAAAAAGCAGTAGAGCTGATTGCGTCAAAAAAATACGACCTCGTGATTCTCGACGAAATAAACAATGCAGTGGAATTGAAATTGATCAGCGCAAAAAGCGTAACCGATATATTAAAGAAAGTCCCTGAGAGTGTCGACATGATATTGACCGGTCGCAACGCTCCGAAAAGTTTCATCGCATTGGCCGACACCGTAACGGAAATGAACGAAGTAAAGCACGCATTTTCAAAGGGGATTAAAGCAAAAAAAGGCGTAGATTTTTAAGCAATTGTTCCATCCCTGCGCAAATCGTCACTCCTCTTCGTATTGTCATCCCGTGCTTCATTTTCTGTCATTCCCGCGGAGGCGGGAATCCATTTCAACCAATTGCGGAGCGCAAAACTTATATATGTATAATGTACTGGATTCCGGATATTCGCCTGCTGGCGAATTCCGGAATGACAACTGACGCGCATGCATCTCCACGAGTCCGTATTTTTTGGGATCGTGTTTTTTCTGCTTGGCATATTTTTTGCTCCGACAATGAGTCTCGCGGGCATGTCCGTAAGTGCTGTGGCTATTGCGGGAAGCCTCGGTTGGGTCGCATACAAAAAGGGGAGTGTCCGACTGGGGTGGCTGGCTACGCTTGCGCTCATGGGCATATTGGGCGGGTTGTATTGGACCGGATATAATGTGCATCAACGGGACCAAATAGCGCCGCTCATAGGCACACAGGCGGCAATACGCGCGCATGTAATAGAGGTCCGAAAGATGGAAAACAGCCAAAGGCTTATCGTGCGGCTGGACGAGCCACATACGGGAAGACTTTCGGTAGTAGCTCGAGCATATCCGACCGTAGCATATGGTGATGCGCTTGTGCTGACAGGGAATGTGCAAAACCCAAAAGAAGACAACTGGAGATTTTTATTGAAAGACGCATTGTTTGCAACGATGCAATTTCCCGAGGTGGATATGGTAAAAAGAAACGACGGCAATCCGATCGTAACGCGGCTGTTCGCGATAAGGAGGTCGGCCGTGGAAATATACAAGCGGGCACTGCCTGCCAAAGAAGCGGCACTGCTCGCGGGGATCACACTGGGCGAACGCGCCGAGTTCGACCGGGAGTTTAGGGAAAATATGGCAAACAGCGGCACGACGCACTTGGTTGCGCTGTCCGGGTACAACATCAGTGTGGTTGCGGAAGCGATACTGTTGGCCTGCGGGTTGCTGTTGCGCCGCACGGCGGCATTTTACGCAACACTTGGCGCTGTCGTGGGTTTCGTGGTTATGGCCGGAGCCGAAGCGTCGGTGGTGCGCGCGGCGATCATGGGGAGTATCGTGTTGTTGGCAACCCACATAGGGCGCACGCATAGTATGCGCAATGCGATCGCCATAAGTGCCTGCGCGATGGTGCTATATAACCCGAATGTGCTTCGGTACGACCTCGGGTTTCAGCTTTCATTCGCCGCGCTGATAGGCATCATTTATGTGAAGCCATATCTTGACGCATACATCAAGCGAAAGAAAAGCGGCATATTGAATTGGCGGGAAAACTTGTCGGGCACGCTATCCGCGCAACTTATGGTGTTTCCCATATTGATGCAATCCGTTGGCTCTTTTTCGCTGGTGTCGTTGGCATCCAACATCGTCATTCTTTCATTTATTCCCGTTACGATGGGATTGGGGTTTCTTATCGCGGCAATCGGATTTGTTGCGGCTCCGCTGGCGACCATACCCGCATGGGGCGTGTCGGTGCTGTTGCAATACGAGATAGGAGTAATAGAACTATTCGGCACATATAAAGGATTTACAATGCCAATGACGGGTGTATTGCTATTATTCTATTACGCCGCCGCCGGAGGAATGCTGCTATATTTGCGTCATCGCAAGACGCAAATATTGACTACCACTGCACACGCTGCACAACCCTAACTTCTCGCATTATCCCCCGCGCATTATTCCTTGCATTGTCATTCCGAACTTGTTTCGGAATCTCGCCAACAGAACATAAGATCCTGAAACGAGTTCAGGATGACAAATAGTTCACATGAAAACCAATCTCAAAATAATCATCGTCGGTCTGGTCATCCTCGATATGCTCGCGTGGGGTAGTATCATATTCGACGACTTCGGTAAGCGGCTCGAATTGTATTTCTTTGCCGTAGGGCAAGGCGATAGCGAAATGGTGGTTATGCCGGGCGGCGTAAAATTGTTGATCGATGGCGGCCCGCCAAACGGCAAGGCCGCGCAACAATTGGGGGCTGTATTGCCTTGGCATGACCGCTATATTGATATTATTATGCTATCGCACGCGGAACTTGACCATTTTGGCGGGTTGCTTGATGTATTGAAGCACTATGAGGTTGGCGCATTTATATATAACGGCACAGGAAGCAACTCGGAAAGTTTTAAAGAGCTGGCAAGTTTAGTAAAAGAAAAGAATATTCCGGTTATCAGTTTGAACGAAGGGGGTGGCATAGCCCACATAAAAAGCAAGATAGATATTTTGTCCGCGCACGGGAAAAACAAGAATGAAGGTGCGCTGGTGGCAAAACTCACGAGCGAAGGAATCTCGACATTGTTCACGGGCGACATAGGTAAAGACACGGAGCTGCAGCTTGCGGGGAGTAAAAATGTAAAGGCCGATATTTTAAAGATCCCACATCACGGGTCGCGATTTTCCACGACCGCGGAGTTTTTGCGTGCCGTACGCCCTCAAATTGCCGTAATAGAGGTGGGCAAGAACTCCTACGGCCACCCGACCGCTGAAGTGCTGAACCGCATCAAACAGGCCAAAGCCCGCCTGTTCCGCACCGACACCGACGGCATGGTCCAGTTAATCATCGAAAACGGAACAATCAAACAATACAAAGAAAAATAATGTAACGATGTCTGACATCGTTACATTATCCGTCTTGCGATGACGGAATAGTAGGGAAGTAGCCATAAAAGTGGGGGGCAGGCAGAGGATAGCGCTTGGTAATGGGCTGTGCATACAGGCGCTATTTTAAGTGAAAGATCGATAAAATTACGCATGGGAACATTATGACGCCGAAAGGGTCATTTTTTATTTTTACTAAAGTCAGTCAATTTATGTAGTATTTATGCTGTATAAATGAGGTTATACATAAAGCGAAAAGCATAATTTGGCAAAATTATTGACTGGTTGACATAAAAAAGTTATTGTGGGGGCGTAAGGATGAAGGAAAGAAAAACATCCTTGCGAAGCACCTTGGAAAAATAACAGCCACCCGAGGCCGACAGATAAAATATCGGGAAAAAGGAGGTTGACCCCTTATTCGCTGGCCACGACCCAACATGGCCACGAGAGGGGATAGAAATCGGGATTTTGCCCAAGATTTTGAGTAGGGTCCCCGTCGGGCAACAGTAACGCAGCCGACGCTAAAGGTGGAAGAAAACCACCCTATCTAAAAAATTGATGGCGTTACTACCCTTTCCGCCAGCGCATGATGCGACGGTGGAAAGGTGGGCAAGCGGTGATATCATCACTTGCCCCTTCTATCGGATTCCGGTTCGTAAGAACGGGGACCCGTAGAGGTTTTACATGGTTTTGAAGGAACTGGTCCGAAAGGGCAAAAACAAACAAGGAGAGGCTATGCCACCCATGTAACAGAGTTTTTGGTGAAGTTTTTCTCAAAAACTTCACCGTCGGGCTTGCGCGCGCACAACCGACGATAATCGTGGAATAAAACCACAACCACAGTAAAAAATTGATGAAGCGTGGCGCCCTCGACGGAGGGTCGGGCAAGTGAGTTCTATTTGGAGAATTCACTTGCCCTCCTTATCGAGTTTCGGTTCACAGAACGGGAATTCGAAGGGAGCGGTTCGTTTAAAAATTGGCGCGATCGTGCGCAGCCCGTATTGCGGGATATTTAATGGAGGTGAAGGAAGAATGGACGGCTTAAAAAGGAAAAAGGTGTATATAAACACCGAGGACGGTCCGATAAAAAATACTCTCGGCGTGCTGATTGCCTGCGCGCTGGGCAGGGTTGTTGAGGATATGGCTTCTGCAGACGAGGTGCTTTGCACCAATGTCAATGAAGCGCTTGACCTCCTGCTGGCCGGGAAAAGGGTAATATTGTTCGCCATCGGAGTAGGTGAGGGGAATAATATTGAAAAGAGTGCGGAAGCGCTTAGCAAGAACGAGCGCTTCAAAGGACTGCTTTCAGTATTCACTATTTCCTTTGTCAGGGAAGATGGCGAAGAGATGAGAAGATTTACGAATCACATCGCCGGCAAAGGGCTGGCGTAAACCACAGCAGGAGAAAGGCCATGAAGATTCTCGTTATTGATGACAATGCCGCGCACCGGAAGGCAGCCTACCAGACGCTCGGCGAAGAGCATGAGCTTACCGTAGTGGGAAGCCACGATGAAGCGGTAGAGCTCGTGCGGGAAAAGCCGTGCGACAGGGAAAAACTTCTGCGACTCAAGGCAGAGGCAGAAGCGGCAGGCTATGGCTGGTGCGGCGAAGTGTGGGCGAAGGCAATGGAAGAGTGCAAGCTTCCCTACTGGGATGCGGTGCTCTCTGATTTGCTGATGCCCGCGGGTAGGAAAACCCAAGGGGGCAATGGCCTGCAGTATGTCGGCACGGAAATGCCGATCGGCTGGGCGCTCGCCATTGATGCGGCACTGGAAGGCGCGAAGTTCGTGGCGGTTGTTACCGACATGGACCACCACAGTCATCCGGCGAGCGCCATGCTCGATCGCATGGACCGTGGAGTGTTCCCGGTTGCAGGCGCCAAGGCGCTGTTTACCAATCATATCAAAAGGGTTGGTATAACGGGTACCGAAGGACCTTGCCGGGAATGTGGCGGCACGGGTAAGCAGCGGCGTGCAGACGATAGCGCCTACGATTGCTACACCTGCCACGCTACCGGTGTGGACTACGCCGAGAAGGGAAAGGACTGGAAAGATATCCTGGATCGCCTCACCAGTGGCGAACAGGAAGAATAACGGTCCAGGTCTGCACTCTTGGAAAGTATGCCCCGGGTAAACGCAACCGCGCCGGGGGAAGGCAATGGAGATCGTCGGAGTTGTGTAATAAAGGTCCTAAAAGGACGCAATAAAAGCGACAGATGGTCAGAGGAGCCACCAAGAAAGGCAGAGTAGTACGAGGCGGAAAAACCTAAAAAGTTTTCCGCCTTTTTTTTATTCTTATCAACTTTAAATTACGAAACTCGGCATGTCATCCCGAGTGCAGTGAAACGGAGCCGAGGGATCTGTAGCAAAAGCACTGCGGATTCCTCGACTACGGTTTACCCTGATCCGCCAGCTGGCGGACGAATGGGCTCGGAATGACAATAGTCAGGTTTACGGCAAGACAAGGGTGGTTTTGTAATTCAGAGGGGTCAAAGCTTTTCCCAAAAGAACTCGAACATGCTTTTGAGCGTGTTGTGGATCTTGTCGCTTTCGATGATAAGGCCAAGCCCCTCTTTGAAGGAAACGATCCCTACTTTGTTGTCGCCATAGATGCTGATGCCGACATCCAAAGGAAACGGCTTCGAAGGAAGCAGCTTTGTTTTGCGCAGACTGCTTGCGTCTTTCGCCTGATAGGCGCGTGTTGCAGGGTCATCAGATGCGATCTCGCGGGTCCAGATTTTTTTCTTGATCCGTGTGGGGTGATAACGGGATTCAAGAAAATCAACATCAAAATCATAAAACGCTTCTTCGGCTACCCACGAAAGCATTTCCCGGTCAGGATAGCTTAGTGTATCCATATAGACTTCTTTCAGTCCCTGCGCTCCTTCGAAATAGCGGATCTTTGGCTTGCGGTCCAAGAGGTTATCGAACGAAAGAAGCTCGGGCATGATCTTCTTCAGTGCCTCCTGCTTTTCCTCCAGATCGGCCATCAATGATGAAGGGTTTTCGGCATAATAATAGAAGCGCTTATCTTTTTTGACCGTGCTAATAAGCCCCTTTTCCTTAAGGGAGGCAAGAATATCGTAGGCGGTGGTGCGTTTGATGCCCGCTTTTTTGGCAATACGCTGGATGTTGGCTTCCCCTAATTCAAGGGAAGCGAGATAGACCTTTGCTTCCTTTTCATTGAGCCCGATCTTTTGCAGGTTTTTTGTAAGCATGGCGGCGATACAAGTGTGATTATATGAATATGTCGACGAAAGGACCGTTTTTTATATACTACCAAAAGCAAGGATTTTGTCAATGTTTATGCGGAAAAATAAGAAAGGAAAGAAAAGTAAACTAAGAGTTTGACGGAATAGTTGACACATTTTGTGAATACTGGTATTGTAAGGGTGTAAGGATGGAAGTGTAAAAAACAACCAACCTGACATTTGATCTTTCCAAAAACATTGCCCGGTAAACGGGCGAGGAGGCAGTATGAAAGGATTTCAAAAGTTCTTGAGTTTGTTTTCTGATGGGCCCTATCGCCAGAAGTCTATAAAGATGGCGGAGGAGGTTCGTAAGCTAAACCTCCTGCCGGGGGAGAAAATCGAGGTAGAGAGGGACCCGGAAGAGCCGGGGAGGCTACGGTGCAGAACATGCACCGGCAAGTTTAGAAAGCTCACGGAGGAAGGGCGTGTCGTGTTCGACACAGGGGAGTGCCTCTGCGGAGAAAGAAGAGTAGAGCTGTGCTATGTCTCAAGGGTAAGAAGGATCTGACCCTTGTGATAGTGGTTGCCCCGTCGGGCTTGAGCACGCATAACCGACGCTAATCGTGGAAGAAAACCACACTGTCTAAAAAATTGACGAAGCGTATGGGCAAGCGATAGATTTATCGCTTGCCCCTTCTCATCGAGTTTCGGTTCACAGAACGGGAATTCGAAGGAAGTGCACATTTAAAAAACATTGCCCGGTAAACGGGCGAGGAGGCAGTATGAAAATTATATATCAGTGGGCCGCTACCATGGCGGTTTGTATGGGGATATCAATACTCGGGTTCGGGCATTGGATCCCAGCTGTAATCCTGGTGGGGGTTGTGGCGATGGTAACATGTCCGCTAATCGTTGATTACAACGGGTAGCGGTACTCGTCGGGCTTGAGAACGCATAACCGACGCTAAAGGTGGAAGAAAACCACACTGTTTAAAAAATTGACGAAGCGTAGCAACCGCACTCATCGAAAGGTGAGTGCGATTTTTTTTGTTGCGAAGGAGGTGCAAAAATGCTAATGTTGTACCACTATGCGGACACTTATTAGAGAAATGATCGCCAAAGAGGGCGAGTCTGTCGTGCTTGAAGGGTGGGTGCGAAACCGTCGCGACCACGGAAAGCTAATATTCATCGACCTGAAAGACAGGAGTGGCTTGGTGCAGGTTGTTTTTTTACCGAAACCGCAGGAAGTGCACGAGGCGGCAAGCGAATTGCGAGCCGAATGGGTGGTGCGTTTGACGGGCAAAGTGAACAAGCGACCCGACAACATGGTCAACGCCGATCAGGAATTCGGGGCATATGAAATACTTGCCGAAGGATTGGAAATATTGAACAAAGCGGAAGAGCTGCCGATCCCGATCGATACCGATGGCCGGGAGATCAGCGAAGAGGCCCGCATGAAATATCGCCCGCTCGATCTGCGGCGCGAGCGCATGGAAAAAAACTTGAAGATGCGTGCCAAAGTGGTGAACTTTTTCAGAAATTATTTGTCCGAGCTCGACTTTATCGAAGTGGAAACCCCGGCGCTCGGCAAGGCCACACCGGAGGGCTCCCGCGATTACTTGGTGCCGTCGCGCATCTATCCGGGCAAGTGCTATGCATTGCCGCAATCACCGCAACAGTACAAACAGTTGCTGATGGTCGCAGGGTTGGAACGATACTTTCAAATAGCTCGTTGCTTCCGCGATGAGGACACCCGCGGCGATCGCCAGCCGGAGTTCACCCAGCTCGATATGGAAATGAGCTTTGCCAAAAGCGGGGAAGTAATGGACATCATCGAAGACATGCTCATCAAGCTTGTTGAAACGCACTATCCGAACAAGCGCATCCAGCAAAAACCGTTCCCGCGCATTACCTATAAGGAATCGATGGAAAAGTACGGCAACGACAGGCCCGACATTCGTGAAGATAAGAACGATCCGGACCTGCTCGCATTCTGCTGGGTCATTGACTTTCCGTTCTTTGAAAAAGACGAAGAGACCGGCGAATGGACCTTTACGCACAATCCATTTTCCGCTCCGCAACCGGAGCACATGGATTCGCTGATGAACAAGGAAAACATCGCCGAGATATTGGCCGACCAATACGACATCGTGTTGAACGGATACGAGATCGGCGGAGGAAGCATTCGCAATCATCGCCCTGAAGCGTTGCATAAGGTGCTGGAGATCATGGGCTATTCAGACGAAAAGATCCAAACCGATTACGGGCACATGCTCGATGCGTTCAAGCTGGGCACTCCGCCCCATGGAGGCATCGCCCCGGGCATCGATCGCATTGTGATGATATTGCAGAACGAGCCAAACATCCGCGAGGTCATCGCATTCCCAAAGACCGGCGATGGTCGCGATCTGATGGTCGACACCCCGTCGGAGTTCACGGAAAAACAGCTGAAGGAATTGCAAATTAAGATAGATAAGAAAAAATAATTTAGCGTGTCATCCTGAACTTGTTTCAGGATCTCGTGTTCGATCAATGAGATTCCGGATCAAGTCCGGAATGACAACATGCACAATATGAAAAAAGAACGAACATTGGTTGTCGTAAAACCGGATGGCGTGCAGCGCTCGCTCATTGGCGAGATCATAAAGCGTTTTGAACGATCGGGACTCAAGTTGGCGGGCATGAAAATGATGGTTGCCGATCCTGCTTTCATCGAAAAGCATTACACGATAGATCCGGAGTGGAGGCGTATTACGGGAGAAAAGACCATTAAGGGTTATCGGGATAAGGGGCAAACGCCTCCGTCCGAAGATCCGCACGAGATCACGGGAATTATTCTCGGACATTTGAAAACATTCATGACCTCGGGTCCGGTGGTTGCGATGGTGTGGGAAGGTGTGCACGCGGTAAAAATCGTGCGCAAGCTGACCGGTTCGACCGAGCCGCTTACCTCCGACGTGGGAACGATCCGCGGAGATTATGTCATCGATTCGTATCAGTTGTCTGACGCGGATAAGCGCGCGATTCGCAATTTGCTTCATGCATCGGGAACCGTGGACGATGCACACAAGGAGATCGACTTGTGGTTCAAAAAGGAAGAATTGATTGACTACAAATTGATTCAAGACAAGATCCTGTACGATGTGAATTTGGACGGAATATTGGAGTAAGTTGCATGTAGCATGAAACATGTAACATGCAACATGTAGGCTTGATAATTGTGGCGTAATTGCTATACTGATAATAGAGTATCGGCAATGATTCTCGAGTTATCAATGTTGATTTGGGAGAGTAATAGTATCGAGGTCTTAGGACTTCGGTTGAACTCACCCACCTGACTTACAGTCGGGATATCACATGCCGATATTCACTTGCAAGGCCCCGCGAGGGGCTTTACAAGTGGAAAAATCTAAGGTACTATACGAAAACTATGAGACAGTGTGAAATTTGCGGAAAAGGTTCCATGATGCACGGCGCGCGCAAAAAGCTCCGCGGCAACTACAACCCGACCGTCCGAACAAGACGATATCCGAATCTTCAGAAGCTGACCGTTATGGAAGGTCTGCGTGTTAACGCATGCACCCAGTGCATCCGCACCGTAAAAAAGAAAGAAGCTGAAGCAACGGCAAAGTAAAAAAACGGCACAAGCCGTTTTTTTGTTACATCGTCATTCTGAACTTGTTTCAGAATCTCGTGGTGATTAGGTAAGATTCCGGCTCGGAGGCCGGAATGACAAAAAACTTTATTGAAAAAAGCACCGAAGTTCGGTATGGTGGAATATATCTTGATAAATAAGGTAGTGGATTCCCGCCTCCGCGGGAATGACAAACGGGCAGGCTGTCGTATAGTGGTAGTATTCAAGGCTGGGGGTCTTGCGGTCCGGGTTCGATTCCCGGCAGCCTGACAGAGTAGTAATAATTAAATCGCCGTGAGCGGCGGGATAATGAAGTGGATTCCTCCGCCAGCTGGCGGACGGGAATGACAATCAATTGAAAAAAAGTCAAGCACAACGTACAATGGAGCCATGGAGCGGAACTTGGAAATAACATGGAACTCGTTGTGGCGTATTGTGATCATGGTCACGGCGGTCAGTATGGCATATTTCATGCGGGAGGTGGTTGCCGTGTTGTTTTTGGCGATCGTCATTTCTTCCGCGCTGGACGCTCCGCTTAATTGGCTTGAGCGTCAAAAGATCCCGCGCATCATGGGTATTTTGTTCATAATGGCTTCTGTATTTTCGATCGTCGCCCTGTTGATCTACACGGTCGTACCGATTGTGCTCATTGAAATGAAGGACCTTGCGGACAATGTCGGCATGCTCGAAGCTGCGTTGGGCGGCTTGGTGGGCATACCGAATATCGGCGGAGGCTTGAGCGGGCTGGGTGATTCATTGACCGCGGGTGGATTTTCCATCGGCAAGTTCATACCGCAGTTGTTCGAGAATATGGTCATGTTCGTCACGGTTGTGGTTATATCTATTTATCTCGCATGGTATCGCGACGGCATTGAAGGGTTTTTGCGTGCCGTGTTGCCGATCGAATATGAAGGGTATGCAATTGGGGTCATGCATCGTGCGCGAAAGAAAATAGGCAAGTGGCTCGAAGGGCAGATATTTTTAAGTTTGATCGTGGCAATCACATCGTTCATCGGATTAAAACTGCTTGGCGTAAACTACGCGTTGGTACTCGCACTCTTGGCGGGCGCATTGGAGATCATTCCGTTCGTCGGGCCTATTGTGGCTGGGGCAGTGGCGTTTCTGATCGCGATCTCCCAATCTATGACACTGGGCATAGCAACGCTGGTACTGTTTTTTGTCATTCATCAGCTTGAAGCGCATATCGTGCTTCCGCTTGTGATGCGCAAGACAACGGGCATCCATCCGGTCATCGTGGCACTATCTATTGTGGCGGGGTATCAATTGTATGGGCTTATCGGCGTAATTCTCGCCATTCCGTTTGTGGTTGTCGTGCAGGAGCTGGTAGATGATTTTGCCGCACGTAAACATCGGCAAGCGACGCTGTAACAAGAGGCAAGAGATGAGAGGTGAGAGGTACGAGAAATACAAAATACTTACCTTTTGTCATTCCTGTGCCTTTAGTCCGCCCGCTGGCGGAAGGAATCTGCGGTGGCATAGATCCCTGCTTTCGCAGGGATGACAAGCGGCTGAGACGGGAATGACAAGGATATATTATAAACAAATGAAACTCATTGATTCGCACACGCATGTGCAACTGAAACAATTCAATCCCGATCGGGACGAGGTCATCAAGCGTGCGCTTGAAAAAGAGATATGGATGGTCAATGTGGGAACGACCCGCAAGGATTCCCAAGCGGCGGTTGACTTGTGCGATGCCTATCCGGAGGGCGTTTTTGCGACCATTGGCCAGCACCCCGATGAGCGGGAGGTGTTTGATTACGATTGGTATGTAAAAACAGGCAAACACGCAAAAGTGGTGGCCATCGGCGAGTGCGGGTTGGATTATTTTCGCGTGGAACCGCATTTGTTCAATGAAGAACGCGAGCGGCAAATAGAACTGTTTGAACAGCACATCGCATTGGCAATAGAGCTGGAAAAGCCGCTTATGGTGCATTGCCGCGACGCGTTTTCGGATGTAAAAAGCGTCATAAAAAAACAGATAGCCGACATGCCCGCGGAAGTGCCGGGCATCCTGCATTTCTTTACCGGGACAAAGGAAGACGCAAAAACATTTTTGGATTTTGGTTTTATGTTCACTTTCGGCGGATTGATCACGTTCAATCGGGAGTTCGACGAGATACTGCGGTATATTCCGAAAGAGCGCATATTGCTCGAAACGGATGCGCCATTTGTGGCGCCCGAGCCGTATCGCGGAAAGCGAAATGAACCTTCCTATGTTATAGAAGTCGCCCGGGCACTCGCGGGGGTACGAAAGGCGCCATTTGAAGAAGTGTGCAAGCAGACGGTACAAAATGCAAAGAGTGCATTTGGAATTAAATAATGCCGTATATACCCTAACACTTGTCATCCTGAGTTAACTGACATGTAATCATGTCACCCCGAACTTGTTTCAGGGTCTGCGTGTGTTTCAGGATCTCGTGCTCACTTGATGAGATTCCGGCTCGGAGGCCGGAATGACAGCTTGCTATGACCATACTTCAATCAATCATATTCGGAATCGTCGAAGGAATTACGGAATTTTTGCCGATTTCTTCAACGGGGCATTTGATACTGACGGCGAAACTGCTCCGGCTTGAGCAGACCAGCTTCATGAAGTCGTTCGAGATCGCCATCCAGCTCGGCGCTATTTTGTCGGTGGTGGTGTTGTATTGGAAGTCGCTGTTTATAAAAAAAGAGGTGATGAAACGCATCGCAGTCGCATTTATCCCGACCGGCATACTCGGATTGCTGTTGCACGGATTCGTAAAACAATACTTGTTGAGCAGTAACATGACGGTGGTGTTGTCGTTGCTCGTCGGCGGTATATTGCTGATCGCGTTCGAGTTTGCGCATAACGAAAAAGAAGACGCGGTGGAAGATGTGGCGCACCTATCGTACGGGCGCGCGGCGCTTATTGGCGTAGCGCAATCGGTCGCCATGGTCCCGGGCGTGTCGCGATCGGCGGCGACCATCGTCGGCGGCATGCTGGCGGGCCTGAAGCGCAAGACCATCGTGGAATTTTCGTTCCTGCTTGCCGTGCCGACCATGTTGGCGGCCACGGTGCTCGACCTGTCTAAAAGCTACAAGGATTTTTCAGCCGACCAGTTTGATGTGCTGGCAGTCGGTTTCATCGTTTCGTTTTTCGTGGCGTTGGTAAGCATCAAATGGCTGCTTAAGTACGTGCAGCGAAATACATTTGTTTCGTTCGGCATCTATCGCATCGCCGTGGCGGTATTGTTTTTGCTGTTCGTGCTGTGACTTGACGAGTGAGCAGAGGGGATATACGCTAAGTGAAGATATTTTAAATGGCGGTCAAGGAGGATATATTCATGAAGTTATTGAGATGTGTAGGTTCGATACGCGTAGCGCCGATTGAAGAGTGCTTGGTCGGTGATGAGTTTGTGATGGGGAAGAATGGGATAGTATACATTGACCCATCATTCCGGGACATCACCAAAAATGAAAGAGTATGCGCTCAAAGTGGCACGCGGCTTAGCCGTACTGTGTTGCGGCGAGCTGTGCCGAGTCGCGATATCATCGCCGAGATAGGCTGCGGTGAAAAGGCGCAAACGAGCTACGGGGATCTGCTTGGTGCGTTGCGTAGCGGCAAGCTAAGCAAGCAGACTCGGCAAGTATTTTTTATCGCGGAGTACGCCATTCGCGTCGAGTGGATTCTTAATGGGTGGAGCATACACGCATTTTCGAAAGATGCGCCGGGTGAGTGGTCCATCGGTAGGCAATTTATCTTTCGCGGCCCATTATGTGGATAATGGGAAAGTAAGACCTGTTTTGATTTGCGGATATGGTCCGCAATGATAAATAGGTCTTTTTTTACCGGATGTTGCATCCTTATGTAAATCATATAGAATGAAACTATGGCGCATATCACCGAAGAAACAGTGGAATATCTCGCAAAACTGTCCCGCGTGGATTTGGACGAGGGCGAGAAAAAGAAGATCGCGGGGGATCTGGAAGAGATCCTGACCCATTTTGAAGAACTGAACGAAGTGGATACTACAAATGTAGAGCCGATGACCGGGGGAACCGCACAGCGGAATGTATTTCGCGAAGACGATGCAGATACGCGAAGCGAAATAAACGGCTCGTCGAAAGATATCATTGATGCGTTTCCGGAACATGCTCGCGGGTATTTGAAAGTACCGGCGGTGTTTGGAGGGGAGGAATAAACAAATTGCGCGTATTGTCATTCCGGCCTCCGAGCCGGAATCTCATATATAAACAATAAGATCCTGAAACACACGCAGACCCTGAAACAAGTTCAGGGTGACATGATTACATGTCAGTTAACTCAGGATGACAAAACATCCATGCTATTTCTAAAAGATTTAACAATTAAAAAGATCCAGGAAGGATTGAAAAACAAAGAGTTTACTGCGTTTGAGTTAACGAAGGAATTTTTTGATTATATCGAGACGCGTGATGCGGAAGTGCAGGCGTATTTGAGTTTGGATAAAGACGGCGCATTGGCCGCAGCCGCAGCTGTCGATGTTGCCATCGCAAAAGGCGAAGACGTGGGGCCGTTGGCAGGTGTGCCGATGGCTATCAAGGATAATCTATTGGTGAAAGGTCTGCCCGCGACCGCCGCATCGAAGATGCTGGAAAAATATACCGCCGCATATGACGCGACCGTGATCAAGAAACTCAAGGAAGCGGGAGCGATATTTTTGGGCAAAACGAACATGGATGAATTCGCCATGGGTTCGTCTACAGAAAACTCGGCGTTCAAGGTAACAAAGAATCCGCACGACCTCGAGCGCGTCCCAGGAGGTTCTTCGGGAGGCTCTGCCGCGGCAGTTGCGGCGCACATGGCTGTGGCGGCGCTGGGCACCGACACGGGCGGTTCCATTCGCCAGCCGGCGAGTTTGTGTGGCGTGGTCGGGTTGAAGCCGACCTACGGCGCGGTGTCGCGTTCGGGCGCTATAGCCATGGCGTCGAGTCTCGATCAGATTGGCCCCTTGACCAAAACGGTCGAAGATGCGGCGATACTGTTTAACGCGATCAAGGGAAAAGATCCGCTCGATGCGACAAGCGTTGATGCTGAATATGACGAAGAGCTGTTGCACCCAAAACTGGAAAATATTAAAAAATTGCGCGTAGGCTTGCCGAAAGAATATTTTATTGAAGGTATCGACGAGCGAACGAAGCAGGAAATCGACGCGGCGATAGGAAAGATCAAGAGCCTCGGCATCGAAGTAAAGGAAATAAGTTTGCCGAATACAAAGCATGCATTATCGTGCTACTATATAATCATGCCTGCTGAAGTAAGTTCGAACGTGGCGCGGTTCGACGGCATACGATACGGCCGACTGGACGAACTGCAGGAACATGAGCCGAAAAATCTGCTTGGCATATACCACACACAGCGGGGCAAAGGCTTCGGACGTGAAGTGCGCAGGCGTATCATGCTCGGAACCTATGTGCTGTCGTCCGGCTATTACGACGCCTACTATGCGAAAGCGCAAAAGGTGCGCAAGCTGATCAAGGAAGATTTTGACAATGCGTTCAAGGAGGTCGACGTCATATTGACGCCGGTCGCTCCGACCACCGCATTCAAGATCGGCGAAAAGACCAGCGATCCATTGCAAATGTATCTGTCGGACATATTTACCATTCCGTTGAACTTGGCGGGATTGCCGGGAATATCCATCCCCGTGCGTGAATACACGGGAGGCGAGCTGCCGGTAGGATTTCAACTGATAGGAAAGCCGTTTCGCGAAGCGGACATTTTGGGAATAGGACAAATGTATGAACGAATTCGTTGAGGGAATAACAAAAGTGGGCGTCTATCTGTTCGACATATATCTAAGCAAGCTCCCGGCATTGCAGGCGTTTTCGTTGGTAATCACGGGTATATTGCTGTTTTTTGTGGTGTTGATGATGCGGCGCATGAAGACGCTCGAGATGAAGCGGGATAAGTCCATGGACAAATGGGGGCTTATTGATATGTCCAAAGAAAAACAGCGGCGCATGTGGAAGGATCTGCTGGGCGAAGCGGCGAAAGGAAGCGATGTGAAATTGAAAAAAGCGCTTAGCGACGCGGACGGGATGTTGGACGAAGCGCTTAAAAACGTAGGAATCGTAGGGAACGACATGAACGAGCGGCTCGCAAAGACCGACGAGATGCGCGTCGTAAACATTAGGGAGGTGCGCGAAGCGCACCGGCTTGTAATGAGGACGAAAAAAGAGCCGACACTTCCACTGACCGCACGCGAAGGTTGGAATATCATCGGTATTTATGAAAAGGCGCTCAAGGAATTGGGAACGATCAAATAAAAACAGCCCGTGAGGAGGGGTGGAATATCATAACCATCTACGAAAAGGCACTCAAAGAATTGGGAATGCTGAAATAAAAATAACGACTTACGATGTCGTTATTTTTGACTAAACACACCTCTTTGTTATAAGATATATGAATAAGGCTACAAATATGCGAAAAATAGATCTAAAAATAGCAATATGGAAAGAGGGGAAATATTATGTTGCTCAGTGTCTTAATGTTGATATTTCCAGCTTTGGAAAGACAAAAAAGGAAGCCTTGGAAAATCTTGACGAAGCATTGGCATTGTATTTTGAAGATGCGAAAGCCGAAAAGGTTTCAAAAATTGAAAAGCCGGAATTGGTAAACATTTCCTTGAAATATGCCTAAACTTTTTTCTTCAGCAGCTATCGTGAAGGTATTGCAGAAAAATGGCTTCGTGTATATTTCCCAAAAAGGAAGCCATGTGAAATTCAGAAAGACCGGACGCCCGACATTGACAGTCATCGTTCCGGCAGGAAAAAGAGAAATTCCATTTGGTACATTTACATCGATCGTGCGTCAATCAAAATTAACGCAAGAGGATTTTAAATAAAAATCGCCCTACTCGTTAGCTGGGCGATTTTTAGCGAAAGCAGCAGTCAAGCAAGGCGGTTTCGTAATCGAGCTTGCCGGATTTTATGAGAATGTCGTGATCGGCCAACATGCGCACGGTCGCCAGATCGATGAACGGGTTCTTTGCGAATATGTTGAATATCTTCGCGGACTCTTCGCGGTTCATAAATAGGCGTTCCAGCGGCGTAAGTCGGCTCGCAAGCGGACCTTGTTTGGATACTGCATTGGTAAAGGCGAATATGTCGGGGGACTCAAGGTAGTCGACGAGCAGTTCGACGTCTTGGCGTGAGAGTTCCCGTGAAGACTCGTTGTAATAGAGTGCGATCTTCTCGAGCTCGTTCATGATGAGTTGCGTATCGCGGCGCAATGCGAATACAAGAAAATCGGCCGCTTCGGGGGAAACAAGAACGGATCGTTTCTTTGCCTCGGTAGATATGAAAAAGCTTAGCTTCGCATCGGATAGCGGTTCAAATGCCTCGGCGATCGCCGGAGTATTGAGTAGGAAAAGCATATCCTTGGGGACGAGCACGCGTTCGCGCGGGCGCGGGTTTGCTTCGTCGGTAAATTCGGAAATGAAGACGATCACGTCTTTGTTGGCGAGTGCCGCCTTGAGGATATGTTGCGCTTCTTCGGACCCTTTGATCGAGAACGCATTGCCGACCATGGCAAGCCGTTTCGTTTCGAACATCGTTTGCTGGGAGCAAAAATCCTTGAAGCGCAAAATATCGTCTTCGGTATCGAAATCAAACCTGCCGATGGAGCGGGTGCCATATTTTTTTTGATATGCCGCAATCAATTCGCGGAGGCGATGTTCTCGCCGATAGGCGTCGGCACCGTGGAGGAAGTGGATCATGGGGGGGGTGAAGGTAGGAGGTATAAGGTATACAGTATGCGGTATGAAGCATGGGGGCTCAAGTTGCTTGTCATCCCTTATATCCTATACTCTTATAGTATCGACAAATTAGCTATTTGCAAGCGAGCTATTTATTTTCCCCTCTCTATGCTGTATACCTAATACTATATACCATCTGCCATACATGCGTTTCGACATCATCACAATTTTCCCGCATATATTTGATTCGTATCTGAACGAGTCTATTTTAAAGCGGGCACAGGAAAAAAAACTGATCCAGATACATGTGCATGACTTGCGGGCGTATGCCATCGACAAGCACCATAAAACGGACGACAGGCCGTTCGGAGGAGGCCCGGGTATGGTCATGAAGATCGAGCCACTCGTAAAGGCCATTGCGGCGGTGGCAAAGAAAACAAAGAAATTTGAAAAGGAAACGAAAGTAATATTTTTTGCCCCGGGTGGAAAGCAAATAGATGATGTATACGCGAACAAAACGGCGGGAAAAGTGAAGCGCCTCATTTTGGTTTGCGCTCACTACGAAGGCATGGACGAGCGGGTAAAAAAAATAGTAAAGGACATGGGATTTAAAACGGAAGAATTGTCCATCGGGCCGTATGTGCTGACCGGCGGAGAATTGCCGGCAATGGTGCTGGTGGATGCGCTTTCGCGCAAGATCGGGGGTGTGTTGGGCAAAGGCGAATCGCTCGAAGAATTGCGCCACGGTGTCGGCGTACCGGCATATACGCGCCCAAACGAATTCGTGTTCAAAGGGAAGAAATACAAAGTGCCACCGGTGCTGGTTTCTGGCGATCATAAAAAAATAGACGCATGGCGCTCGCAGTACGGGAAAAAGAAATAAAAACATCAAATTTTCCGTCTTGCGATGACGGAAAATCAAGCGCTCCGGCGGTTTGGCCAGGTTTGGAGGGCGCTTGCATTATTTAGAGTATTCTGCTATAGTAAATCCGATGCTTACAAAACGAACAAAAGCGAATATCGTAAAAGAGCACAAAACAAGCGACGCCGACACCGGCTCCGCTGATGTGCAAATCGCGATGCTCACCCGGCAGATCGCCGAACTCACTGACCACCTGAAGATAAACCCGAAGGATAATCATTCCCGAAGAGGTCTTTTGAAAATGGTAGGAAAAAGAAAGAGACTGTTGGCCTACCTTTCCAAGACCAACGTGGCAGGATACGAAAAGATCCTCAAAAAGCTTAATCTTAAGAAATAATGAGGCATAGAGAACAACGAATCGGCATTTTTATCGACGTTCAGAATCTCTATCATTCGGCAAAAAATCTGTACTACAGCCGGATCAACTACCAAGAGCTGATGAAGAGCTTGGTAGGCGAGCGGAAACTTATCCGCGCGCTCGGCTATGTGGTGAAGAGCGAATCACAAAACGAAGAACTCACTGCTGAGGCTTCGTTTTTTGATGCGTTGCTAAAGGCAGGCATCGATCTGCGCATGAAGGACCTGCAGGTGTATCCGGGAGGCATGAAAAAGGCAGACTGGGATGTAGGTATGGCAGTCGATGCGATCCGCATGGCGGACTCGCTCGATGTGGTTATTCTGGTCACCGGCGATGGCGACTTCGCTCCGCTGGTGGAATATTTGAAATGGGGAAAGGGGAAATTGGTGGAAGTGGCCGGATTTGGGCGAACGACCAGCGCAAAGCTACGCGAAGCGACCGACATGTACATTGACCTCAAGGAGGTTCCGAGGATATTATTAAAAACAAGGATCAGTAAACGGTCCCGCTGAACCGTATGTGAAATAGTGGACAGATATACAATTACTCGCATTTGTCATTCCGGATCCCGTATAAATTACGGGACATGCTTCACGATCCGGAATCTCAGAGCTTTCAAAGAGATCCTGAAACGAGTTCAGGATGACGACGAGCGGGAGTAATTGAAATGTGTCCGGTATTTCAGTATCGGGAAGCAAGGGATCGACAATAAAAATGCAGTTACCAAAGCAAGAGTTTATACTCGATGTTGCAGGTAAGCCGTTCACGCTGACGGTTTCAAGTTTGGCGAATCAGGCAAATGCCTCCGCCATCGGAAGTTATGGCGACACCGCGGTGCTGGTGACCGCGGTCATGGGCGATGCCAACCGCCCGACGGACTTCTTTCCGCTTACCGTTGATTACGAGGAACGGTTTTATGCCGCAGGAAAGATCCTTGGTAGCCGTTTTATGCGCCGCGAAGGCCGACCGTCCGACGAGGCGGTGCTTTCGGGCCGCATGATCGATCGGGCCATACGCCCGTTGTTCAACCACGACCTGCGCCGCGATGTGCAGGTTATCATTACGATCTTATCGTACGACGGAGAGAACGATCCGGATTTTGTGGCGTTTTTGACGGCGTCGTCCGTGTTGATGATGTCCGATATTCCGTGGAACGGACCGATAGGCGGCGTGCGCATGGCAAAGATGAAAGACGGCGAGTTTGTGCTGAACCCGGAAAATGCGAAGATCGACGATAAAACAAAAGTTGCATACGAAGCATTTATCGGCGCGACAGAAGATCGCATCAATATGATCGAACTCGCGGGCAACGAAGCGACCGAAGAAGAAGTCGCGGAAGGTTTTGCGCAGGCACATGAAGCGATCAAAAAAATGTGCGCATTCCAAAAGGAAGTACAGGCAAAGCTCGGCAAGAAAAAGCTCGACGATGTATTTGTGCCGCGCAACGAAGAGTTGGTAAAACGGGTACACGCATTTTTGGAGGGCAAGCTGGAGGATGGCGTATATGGCACCGACAAGGTAGAGCTGAAGCGCAAAATGCATGGCATTAAAACGGATATGGAAGCCCACCTTAAAGAGGCGGGGTATGAAGACTTGGCAGGGGTTGCTGCTATTCTTGAAGCGGAGATCGACGCATTGATGCACCGGAACATTTTGGAACAAGGTCGTCGGCCGGATGGCCGCGCGATGGATGAGATTCGTTCGCTGTATGGCGAGGTAGGTCTGTTCAAGCGATTGCATGGAACCGGCTTGTTCATGCGCGGGGCAACGCAGGCGTTGGCAGTAACGACGTTGGGCGCACCGGGCGACGAACAGCTCGTGGAAACAATAGAAACATCGGGAAAGAAGCGTTTCATGTTGCACTATAACTTCCCGCCGTATTCCGTTGGCGAGGTAAAGCGCATGGGTGGAGTAGGTCGCCGAGAGCTCGGGCATGGTTCATTGGCAAAAAAGGCGATCGAGTGGATGTTGCCGACCCAAGAAGAGTTCCCATACATCATTCGCGTGGTGTCGGAGGTGCTCGCATCAAATGGTTCGTCTTCTATGGCGACCACCTGTGCGGCGACCTTGTCGCTTATGGACGCGGGTGTTCCGCTTAAAAAGCCTGTTGGCGGCATCGCCATGGGTATGGTCATGGATCATGCGGGAAACTATAAGGTGCTGACCGACATTCAGGGGCCGGAAGATCATTATGGCGACATGGACTGCAAAGTTGCGGGAACTACCGACGGCATCACGGCCATGCAAATGGACGTGAAGATCGAAGGTATTACCGTGCAGATATTGAAAGATACGCTGGCGCAGGCCAAGAAGGCGCGCTTGCAGATACTCGACGTCATGAAAGGCGCCATAGCGGAACCGCGCAAGCAGCTGTCGCCGTACGCTCCGTCGATCATCTCGATGAAGATCGATCCGGAAAAGATCGGCACGGTCATCGGATCGGGCGGAAAGACGATCAATGGCATCATTGCCGATACGGGCGTCATTACGATCAACATCGAAGATGATGGCACGGTTTCGATCGCTTCGATCGGATATGAAAAGGCGGAAGCCGCAAAGCGTGTTATCGAAAGCCTGTTGAAGGAATTTGAAGTAGGCGAGGTCGTAAGCGGAAAGATCATTAAACTGCTCGATTTCGGCGCTGTCGTAGACATAGGCGGAGGCCGTGATGGCATGGTGCATATTTCCGAATTCAAGAACGGGTTTGTGGAAAAGATAAGCGATGTGGCGAGCATCGGAGACGAAGTGGTGGCCAAGGTCATCCGCGCCGAACAGGGCAAGCTCTCGCTGTCGGTAAAGGCGATGACCCCAAAGGAAGATCGCGGCCCGCAGCGCGATGAACTGTCGCGCGATGCGCGCGGCGAAGGTCCGCGCCCTGAACGGGGAGGTCATGGCGGAGGACGAACCCATGGCGAACGCCGCCCGGGTTTGGGCGGTAGCCGCCATCCGCGAAACGAGGATCGCGAACCACGAAGGCCGATCAACGAAGAAGTGAAGCAGGTCGAGTGGCCGCATTCGGGCACGGAAAAGGAAATAAAAGGAAAATCCCTCGAGGAAGTATTAAAAGAACTGGAAGGGGGAATAAGCGGACACGAGAATAAATAAGTAAAAAGGCGGCTCGTCGAATGACGAGCCGCCTTTTGCATTGTCATTCCGAGCCCGCATTGTCATTCCCGTGAAGACGGGAATCCATTTGCAGTAGTGGTGGATCCCCGCCTTCGCGGGGATGACACCCCCCCTCGCATTGTCATTCCCGCGAAGGCGGGAATCCAGTATTCCGTTGTCCGCTATCGGTTATCGGTCATAAGTTATTCCCCTCGCATTGCCACCCTCCCCGCATCCCGTTATTAGTCATCGGTTATTAGTCATAGGTTATCCCCCCCCCGCATTGTCATACTTGCCCATTTAGTAGGCAGAAATCTATTATAAAAAATCCTTCGTCATGTGACGAAGGATTTTTTTATTTAGCAGGAGTGGCGGCCTTCTTTGAAAGTCGTGACTTCAGCCGGCTTGCCTTGTTCTTCTTGATGATGTTGGTCTTGGCGGCCTTGTCGAGTTTCTTGAAGACCGTGGAAAGCTGCTTTTCGGCGGCTTCCGTTTGGTTTCCGGCAACAAGCTTCTTGTATTCCTTGATGGAGCCCTTCAAGATATCCTTTTGCTTTACATTACGGATTTTGCGGCGCGTATTCTGGCGATTTGCCTTTTCTGCTGTCTTTGTATTTGGCATAGTGTCTGATAAATAGTGTTTCCATACTACATTTTTCGCCCCGGGATGTCAACCGGGGGTTAACTAATGACAGATGACAAATAACATATGACAAAATACGGCAACAAAGGGCATTGTCAGTCAGTCTGTAATAGCCCTATGTACGTCATCTGATGACGTACATAGGGGTATGCGGAAAAAAGCCGCGACAGGGTCGCGGCTTAGGGGAAACAATACGGAGGTGATGTTAGGCGGCTTTCAGGCCCATGACCTTGACCGAGATCAAATGCCAGTCCAAGAGCCACCATGCGCCGCCGGCGAGCCCGCCGAGCAGTGCGCTACCGGTATAATGGCCAACAGCAACGCCGATGGCTACATCAATACCAAACAACAGGCGTGCGTTCGAGTGGACATACTTAAATGTCGTGCAAATGAACGTTGCGCAAAACCGATAGGCGATAGCCACGGCAGTTGGAATGCGTACAATGACCCAAATGATCCCGCGCGGGAGCGTCCAGCAGAAAAAGGGAATCGGATGGGCTACTTTGATGATCTTGGAAGCGTGCTCAAGATTATTGGCTTCAGAGGGGACCATGCATAGAAGCCCGCAGATTAAAGATGGTATTGCCACCGCAGTAAAATACGATGCGCAAAGGAACGGATTGACTCCTTCGGAAAGAAAGCCACATCCAAAGAAGGTGAGCATAGCGGTCATCATTGCACTTGCGCCTGCGCCAAACCCGTAAAACATGAGCTTAGCACGCTCTTTGGGTATATGCACCGATGGCATAGAAACCTTTTTGCATGTTTCGGTGAATGCCAAGGAAATGGCACTAACAATGCTGCGAGCATCGTAGCCGATATAGCCGGCAACGAAGCCGAGAGCCAAGCCGGCCCACCAATACGCACCAAGCTCAAGCGAAACGAGCGAACCGATGAAACTCAACGCGCATGCCATAAGAAATCGCTGCATGGTACACCTCCGTATAAAATTGTTTGGCCCGGGATTGGGCGTATGTTCTGTGTATAGTAAACACCAATAAAGTAAATATGTCAAAAAACAAAAAAACCGACAGACGCCCCTGTCGGTTTTTTAAACGATCACCAGATTTTATACAAATCAGCCATTACCGGATCGGCAAGATTGATATGCGAATCAAGTGCTTTGAGAAGATCGGGATGGGTGCTGTGCCCAAAAGAAATCCCTTCTACGCGGCAATGCTTTTTCTGCTGCAAATAGTTGACCACCGGAATAAAGTCCCCATCTCCGGAGCCAAGTACGACGACGTCGAGTTTGTCGGCGAAGTCTACCATGTCTATGGCAATCCCAATATCCCAGTCGCCCTTGGTGGTCCCATCGGGGTAGATGCGTAACGGCTTGGTAAGTACTTCGAAATACTGTTCAACAGCGGTAAGGAACGCAATTTTCACGGGATAGCGATCGGATATTACGTCATAAAAACGGGCGCAATACGCCGCGCGACCGTTAAGGCAACGCTCAAGGATCTTTTGGTAATCGAGCTTTCTGGGGCGCGTTTTACTGGGGGAGCTTTGCTGAAGCGAAATGAATAGATTTTCGGCATCAAAGAAGACGCCGACACGCGCATTGTTTCCCCGGTGAATATGCAGGGGGCTTAATGCGGTGTCTTGCCGGGGAACCGGAGGGTTTTTCATGCGAATCTCCTTGCAAAAATGCATTATGTCCCGAGAGCGTTCGGGAATGTAAAGGTGCTTAATTAAAGTAAGCCTAAACGGGGGAATTGTCCAGTGGACCGGGAAATTTCCTTGTCGCAGGACACTCGGCACAGTATACTGGTTGTAATGATCTACTCGCTAAGCGGCACCATTGTCGCAAAAAAAGAAACATGGGCGGTCATAGAAGCGAACGGGATCGGGTTTCGGGTTTCGCTTGCCGGGCGTGACAGCGCAACATTGCCGTTAGTAGGGGCTACTGCGCGGGTGTTTTGCATAACGGCGGTAAAAAAGGATGGCATTGAATTGTATGGTTTTACGGAGGAACGCGATCTGGAAATGTGCGAACTGTTGATGACAATCGGCGGTGTGGGGCCCAAGACGGCGCAAGGGATAGTGGGAACAGTAGGTACCGATACGTTGGTTGCCGCGATAGAACAAAAAAAGTCCGCTGCGTTGGCGGAGTTCCCTGGCATCGGTAAAAAGAAAGCGGACCGCATCGTGCTTGAACTGCACGATAAGATAAAAAAGATGGACGTCGGAGAATCGGTGGAGTTTCACGAAGGAGACAAAGACATCAAGGCGGCCCTGAAACATTTGGGTTATAGGCAACGGGATATAGACGAAGCGCTCAAGGCGATGTCGTCTGAAACACGCGGAACGGAAGATCGCTTAAAGGCGGCGCTCAAGTTGATCAGCGGGCATAAACAATAAGAAGCGATTGTCATTCCCGTGAAAACGGGAATCTATAAAAATGGAGTGGATTCCCGCTGGAGTTTATCCCGTACTTGATACGGGACCCGCGTTGGGAATGACAAGGTGGGGGATTACAAGATATATATGATACTCATAGCACGAATACTATTCCTTATATTGATCGCATTCGAGTTGCTTAATGGATTCGGCGTGTTGCGCGTGCCGTTGGATTTTAGCTGGTTTGGGCTGATCGTAACATCGGGCGTGGCGTGGGCGTCGATCGAATTGCTGTTCGGAAAAGCGGGAAACGAAAAAAAGTTGCGCATTGCATTGCCAATGGCGGTAATGGCTGTGCTGTTGGATATGGCAGGGGATGTGTTTCGGCTGTATTCGCGGATCATATGGTACGATAGGGCGTTGCATGTGATCGGCGGGGCGGCGGTCGCGTATCTTGTCTACCTGCTCGCCGAGCGTGCACTAAGCGCATTGCGCCCGGGCATGCGGGCATTGGTCGTGGTCGGCGCAACGAGCTTGCTCGGCACGGCGTATGAAGTGGAGGAATGGCTGGAAGACGCATGGGTGCATGGGCAAATGCTGCGCCTTGGCGACGGGCCCGATACGGCGGATGATCTGCTGATGAATATCATCGGCGCCGGAATTGTAATGGCAATCGTACTATTTTATGAAGCAAGAAAAAAGAAACATGAAAAATGAATTATTGCGCATCGGACGCAGGATAATTCCGCGGCCGATGTTTGAGTTCTTCCGTCCGGCGTATCATTTTTTACTCGCATTCGCGGGCGCGTTGGTGTATCGGTTCCCGTCGCGAAGCATGATGGTCATCGGCGTTACGGGTACGAAAGGAAAAACGACGGCATGCAACATGATCGCGCATGTGTTGCAGGAGGCGGGCCATAAAACGGGTATGACGACCACGGTTAATTTTCGCATCGGAGAAAAGGTGTGGCGCAATGAAGCAAAGCAGACCATGCTCGGGCGGTTTCAATTGCAAAAGATACTGCGGCGCATGGCCGATGCGGGTTGCGAATATGCGGTCGTGGAAACATCGTCCGAAGGCATCATGCAGTTTCGGCATACGTTCGTCGATTACGATGTTGCCGTATTTTTGAATCTGTCGCCGGAACATTTGGATCGGCACAAAGGGTTTGAAAATTATCGCGCGGCAAAGATGAAATTGTTCGGCAAGTTGGCCCGCAAAAAGCGGAGCGTTGGGGTGTATAATTTCGACGATGAAAACGTGGCGCATTTTTTGGGCATACCGCAAGAAGTGCAATATGGCTACACGCTTGCGCACGATGTTACGCACGCCTATGAACGCTCGCGCCGCATGGTGGAACTGAAGAATGTGCATCTGCATGCATCGGGTTCGGAGTTTGATGTAAAGGACACGCACTTCACGCTTCCATTGCTGGGCGAGTTCAATGTGCAAAACGCGGGGGCGGCCATCTGCGTTGCGCTTTCGCAAAACATTTCGCTGGAACAGGTGTGCAAGAGTTTGGAGAACTTCACGGGCGTTCCCGGGCGTATGGAACTGGTGCCGAACGACAAAGGCTTTGCCGTTGTCGTAGACTACGCGCATGAGCCGAAAAGCCTCGAAGCGGTCTATGAGGCCGCAATTGAAACAGGGCTTAAGCAGGCAGGCGGAAAATTGATCTGCGTATTTGGTGCTACGGGTGGAGGGCGCGACACATGGAAGCGGCCCGTCATGGGGCAGATAGCCGCACAGTATTGCGATGAGGTCATACTTACCAACGACGATCCGTACGACGAAGATCAAAAAGGAATCATCGCCGACATACGAAAGGGCATCGACAATGCGCCGTTCATAAAAGGAAATATCCACGAGATAGTCGATCGCAGGGAGGCCATTCGCAAGGCGATCGCCCTGGCACAGCCGGGCGATGCCGTGGTGCTCACCGGAAAGGGTGGCGAAACGGTAATGGTGGTCGAAAAAGAAAAGCGCATCCCATGGGACGAGCGAAAAATCGTGGAGGAGGAACTGGGGAAGATAAAATAACTGAAATAACAAAAGCGATTGTTATTCCCGCCCTCTTTGTCATTCCCGTCCGCCCACTGGCGGAGGAATCCAGAGTCTGGATATTCAAAGTGCCACTATTGCAGAAAACTCTGGATCCCGTGTCCCCGTATCGTGGTACGGGGCAGGCTCCGGCACGGGATGACACACTTCCCACATTGAGTGCAAACACTTCAAGTGTCGGGTAAAATAATGGTATAATGAACCATATGAAAACACATCGGGAGTTGGATCATCCCGCGGAACTGCGCATACAGGTGTCGGGCGATACGGTCGAGCATTTATTCGTAAATGCGGCCGAAGCGCTGGCGGATATATTGTCGCCCAACCGCTATGCGAACATTGCTTCGACGGAGCATATTCGCGTGGAATCGGTAGACAGGGATGCGGCGCTGGTGGACCTACTGAACGAACTGCTGACCCGTAGTCACACGGAGCGCTCGGTGTTCATTCCCGGAACCGTAACACTAAGCAGTGCGCAAGACAAAATGATGGTCGAGGCGGTCATGCGGCGTTACATCGTGCCTGCGTTCGAAGAAGACATAAAAGCGGTAACCAGTCGGGATGTGAATATCGCCAGAAAGGATGGCGTATATCAAACCTCGATCAAATTTGATCTTTGATGATAATAAAAAATGGCCCGCATATGCGGGCCATTTTGGCGCCAGGCCGTCAATCATCCAGTTCGTCCATCCAATGGGGACGAGCGCGAATCTGGCGGTGGAACGGGTGGAGGAGGGAGCGCGCCATGCGGCGGCACTCCTCGAATTCCTTCGGGGGAAGGTAGGTGCTGGCCTTCTCGCAACCCTCCTTAAGGGAGTAGCGCGAGGAAGCGTGCACGCCATGGCCTTGCCGAATGAACTTGATGACCGTGCATCCATGCACGATCTCAACCCAGTTCGGCGGGGCGTTTTTAGTATCCCGGGCATACTCCCCGGCGATCATGGCGAGATCCTCCGGGACCATTTGCAGGTGAAGCGATTTTTTTTCCGCAGGCTCGGCGTCTTGCCGCCTTTGGCAAACCACGCAATGCCTGCGCCGATGAACATCAATACTAACCCGCCGTAGGAGATGGGTGTTCCCCATGCCTGCATGAACAGCAACCACGCGTCTTGTGTTTCCTCGATCATCGGATCGATGACATAGGCGGCGTCGGGAAACCCATACGCCATTCCTACCGCGCACATGATCGCGCCGAGAGATATAAGCAAACCTCCTACAGAAAAAAGTCCAATCTTCATTTCGTCATCCTCCTAATGTGAATGTGAAGTTGTAAAGCGTATCTGTATACTTTATACACTGTTTAAATTAACTTGTCAACCCCACCTATCCCTCTTTCTGTCATACCGGCGGAGGCCGGTATCCAGAGTATAAATATCCAAGTGTCACTACCGCAGAAAACACAAGATCCCGTGTCGTGGCACGGGATGACAACCTCCCCGTATCGTCATTCCCGGACTTCAGGCCCCGTGTCGTGGCACGGGGTAAACTCCGGCGGGAATCCAGCATTTTATTTAGAAATTAGAAATTATCCCTCTACCTCCCCGCATCCTGTTATTAGTTATTGGTTATCGGTTATTAGTTATTTTCCCCCTCCTCATACCTCATACCTCATACCCTATTCCTCTCTCATGCCGTATACTATACATATGACCGAGCATTATACCGAAGCATTTGTGCTGGATAAAACCGACTTTCGCGAGCACGATGGCATGGTGCGGCTTTATACAGAAGAATTGGGGAAAATATCGGCACGCGCGCGGGGGCTGAAGAAAATACTCTCAAAATCAAGCGCCCACCTGGAACCGTTCAACGTTGTGCGCGTTCGGCTTATGCATATGAAGAGCGGCTATTTTCAGATCATAGACGTGTTGCCGCATCATGAGATATCGGTTAGAAACAAGAAAAAAAGCGCACGCCACTGCGGCGTGTTGCTGGCCATGGCGGAGTTCATCGATAGAATGACCCGCGAATTGCACCCCGATCAATATCTGTGGCACATGATCAAGCGGCTCGCCGAGGTAGAAGTGGACGAAGCGACGATGTATCGGTTTCTATTGAAAGCATTCGGCTTTGATCCGCAGTACGCGACATGCAATGCATGCGCCTGCGCAAATGTGGCGCATTTTTTGCACGACGACCACGGATTTTATTGCGCCGAGTGTGCTTCAAAAACAGGCGCAAATGCGGTATCATTGGTATAGTTTATATGAGGTTGTGAGATATATCGTATTGTCATTCCGAGTCTGTCGAGGAATCTGCTGCAGATCCTTCGGCTCCTCCGTCAGCTGACGGATACGCTCAGGATGACAAGTTACATTTTGTACCCATGTCATTAGAAGAACTTGAAAAAAAATTATACGGTCTCGACAGAAAAGAAGACGGCGAACATCCGGCAGAAGCGATACAAGTAAAAAAAGAAAGTCCCCGCGTGGCGAGCGATTGGGCTGCGGAAGATGAAGCCGGCAAGCCAGTGGGGCAAGCAAAGGAGGGGGCGGCAAAGTGGGTCGTAATCGGCTCATTGCTGGCGATCGCGATCGTGGGAAGCGTTGCCTACTATTACATTTCTGCGTTTTATAAAACAAAGGACCTTGTGTTCGATGCGGCAACGGTCGACGCTATTTTGATCGCCCAGCCGTTCGATATAACGGTCACCATTGAAAACAGATCGCAGGTAACGCTCCGCGACGGAAGGGTATTTGTAACATTGCCCGACGGCATCATAGCCGCGGACGCCGGTACGGAACGGCAAGCCATCGAAGATTCGGTGGGCGACCTTAGCGCCGGCGACATGATAGAACGGACCTATTCGGTGGTAGTGGTAAAGGATGAACAGTCGACGAAAAAGTTCGATGTAAACTTTTCCTATTTGCCGCAGAACATAAACACTCGGTTCGAGCGCGAAGAAACATTGGAGGTGCGTGTCGGGCAGCCGGCCATTTCGCTCGATTTCACGACTCCGCAAAATGTATTCAGTACCGAGAACTTTGACGCCGGCATGCGTTACCGCAATATTTCCACCGTCGATTTTTCGAATGCGCAGATCAGGCTGATCATACCGCCGAAGGTTGCACTCAAAAGCGCTTCGGTAAAGGCGGACATCGGCGATGCAACATGGGTCGTGGGGCAACTGAAACCGCAGGAAGAAAAAGAGATATTGGTCAAAGGAATATTCGAGGGGGCGAGCCAGGAGTTCTTTGAGTTGAAGAGTCAGGTGGTCGTCATGATCAACGGACGCGAATATGTCATCAACGAAAAAACGGCGAATATCGGCATCGCCGCATCGCCGCTCAGTCTTGAAATAGTTGCAAACAACAATCCGGCATATATGGCAAAAACGGATGAAACGATTTCTTATGTGCTGAAATATAAAAACAATACGGACGTCGGGTTGAGCGATGTGATCGTGGTCGCAAAATTGCGCGGAGAAATGTTCGACATACCAACGATACGGAGTAGGGGTTCATTCAATTCGATCACCAATGTTTTGACATGGAACGCTTCGGCCATGCCGGAGCTGAAGCTGATCGCGCCGGGCGCGGAAGGAAGCGTTGATTTTACCATACAAACAAAACAAGCCTATCCGATCAAAAGGCTCTTTGATAAAAACTATCTGTTGCGGGTTGCGGGGGAGATCAATTCGCCCACGGTCCCGTATGCGGTAGCGAGCGACAGGACGGTCGGCTTTGCCGAAAGCGAGGTGAAGGTGGGTGGGAATATCGAGTTGTTCGCGGAGGTTGAGCGGCTGCCGGGCACGCCGTTGCCGCAGGCGAACAGGACGTCGAAATACACCGTAACACTGACGATTAAAAACTACGCCACCGACATGCGCGATATAAAGATATTAAGCTCCTTGCGTCCGGGCGTCACATGGACGGGGAACGCGAGGGGGAGCAACGGATCGGCGCCGGTTTTCAACGATCGCACCGGTGAAATAGCATGGGAAATAGAAAAGATAGTGGCGACAAAAGGAGTAATAGGCTCGCCGACGGAAGCAACATTTCAGGTAGAAATAACGCCGAACATCACGCAAACCGGAACGATCGATGTTACGAAAGATTTCGTATTGACCGCCGTGGATGATTTTACGGGCGCGGCAATGACAAGGCAGGTGAGGGGGTTGCAAACAAGTGAATAAGGTAAAACACGTGCGGCCGTCGCGCAACCCCATGCGGCATCGGGAGGAGGGCTCTCTTTATCCTCCCTCAACCGCATAGGCTTGCGCCTTTGCATGATTGGATCGGCATTCTTCCCCCGTATTTGTAATTCCTCCCTACCCGCATTGTCATTCCCAACGCGGGTCCCGTATCAAGTACGGGATAAACTCCGGCGGGAATCCATTAATAGGGTCAGTATGGACAAGACTGTAGGATAATTGGTATAAAAAGTTATGGAAAAGAAAGATCACATGATCGACAAATTGGTATCGCTGGCAAAGCGCAGGGGCTTCGTATTTCCGTCATCGGAGATCTACGGCGGGTTTGCCGCGATCTATGATTACGGACATTACGGCATTTTGTTGAAGAACAACATCCAGCAGGCATGGTGGAAGCACATGGTCCAGTTGCGCGACGATGTCCTTGGTTTGGATAGCGCCATTTTCATGCACCCCAAGACATGGGTCGCTTCCGGCCATGTGGGCGGGTTTGATGATCCGCAGGTGGATTGCCGCAAGTGCAAAACGCGCATGCGCGCCGATCATTTGCTTGAGGCGTTTGACATCAACGCCGACAAGGCTCCGATCGAATACATCAATCAGGAATTGGACAAGCTCAAGACGGAAGGAAAGTTAAAGTGTGTTAATTGCGGCTCGACCGACCTAACGCCGGCAAAGCAATTTTCGTTGATGGTAAAGTCGAATATCGGTTCGCCGACCGACGCGCTTACCGAAGAAAATGTGGTGTACCTCCGCCCGGAAACTTGCGGCGGCATTTATTTGGAATATAAGAACATAGTGGATTCGCTCCACCCGAAGTTGCCGTTTGGCATCGCGCAGGTGGGCAAGGCGTTTCGTAACGAGATCATCGCGCGTCAGTTCATTTTTCGTACGCGCGAGTTCGAGCAAATGGAAATGCAGTATTTCCTGCATCCGAGCCAAATGGAAGAGTCGTATGAAATGTGGCATCAGGCACGGTGGAATTGGTATCTCAAGTACGGGATTCCGGAAGATAAACTGATGTGGCATAAGCATGATAAGCTGGCACACTATGCATCACAGGCGTATGATATCGAATTCAATTTCCGCTCATTAGGAGGTTTCAAGGAAGTGGAAGGCATCCATGCGCGAGGGGATTGGGATCTTTCTCAGCACGCAAAGTACTCGGGAGTGACGCTTGATTATTATGATCAAGAAAAGAATGAACGCTTCATTCCGCATATCATGGAAACGTCCGTAGGATTAAATCGTTTGGTCCTGATGTTCTTGGATAACGCCTATACCGAAGAAGAGGTCGACGGAGAAGTGCGCACCGTACTCAAGTTCGACAAGCGGTTGGCGCCGATAAAAATAGCCGTCTTTCCGTTATTAAAGAACAGGCCCGAGTTGGTAGAAAAGGCGCGTGGCTTGTATGAAGCATTGCGCGAAGATTGGATGACCGAGTTCGACGACAGCGGCAACATCGGCAAGCGATACCGCCGCCAAGACGAAATCGGTACGCCATATTGTATTACCGTAGACTTTGATTCATTGGAAGACGATACGGTAACCGTCCGTGACCGCGATACCATGGAGCAGAAGCGCATTAAGATCGACGAGCTGAAAACATTCTTTACGGAGAATCTGTAAAGTATAAAAAGAAAGAAGCCGCGACATGTGTCGCGGCTTTTGATCTACTTTATGTAAAGCTTATCCACCCCATACCCCTCCATAACCCTCTTATTGCTCTATTGAGCTTGGTTGGTTGGAGACTTAATTCGAAGCCCTTCAATGTTGTCGTAGTAGACACCATTTATGGATACCACTAAGACACTTTCTCCGGGATATGGACCGTTGACTGATTCTTCGGGTACCCTGTTTTTATCAAATACAGTTTCAGAATCCCTTGTGAGTATAGCTGGATAATTGTTGCTATCAATCTCAACCATACCGTCAAATAGTATTCCCTCGCCCTTCACATATCCGATTACCTTTGCGCTCACAACTTTCGCATAGATGCCGCCTATATTTTTCTGAACCGGTTTTAAAACTACCTTTTCAACAATAGATATATTGTCTGCAGGTCCTTTTGTGATTACGATCATTGCCACATTTGCGGGCTGGCACCCTCCTAATAATAAGGAAATACAAGTGATAGCGATAATCAGGGAAGCAACCAAAACTCTGTTCATGATAATCTCCTTTTCGATATGTGCCGCTATGCGGCTTGTGAATGAACATTCATGATTAACTTGATTGTTGATATTCATACTATAAACACTTTTTATAATTATGTCAATCTGTTGTCGAAAATCGACAACTATGCTAATATGGAGGCATATGATAGAAAAGATTCTTAAAGAACTTGGATTCGCGGATAATACAATTAATGTGTATGTTCGATTGCTCGAGTTGGGAAGTGCTTCTGCGCGACAACTCGCAGAGAACATTGGTATGCCACGTCCTTCTATATATGATCATTTAAATATTCTTATTGAGAAGGGGCTTATCGTTGAGCAGAATGACGATAATAAAAAAATATTTCAGGCTAATGATATTGGCAGCCTGAAGCATTTAATGAAAGATAAAATCGAAGCGCTTGAAATAGAAAGCAAAAATCTTGAACAGTATGTGCCGGCACATCAGGAAAAAAGTGCCGAGCCGAAGATAAGGCACTTCAAGGGAATAGAGCAAGTAAAGACAATCCTAAATGATCTGTATTGGTATGAAGATACGGAGATCGTATCGGTATGGCCGATGAAAGAAATGCTTGCCGTGTTTGGGAGCGACTACTTGGAACAGTTTAATAGAAAGCGGATACACAACAACAACGCGATCAGGATCGTCTGGCCTAAGGATAAACTTATCGACATAGATAAGTATCCTTTTGTGGGTATTGGAAAAAAGCATTTGCGCGATCTTCGCATCGCTCCGTTGCATATGACATGGAATATGGGGCACCTTATTTACGGAGACAAGGTCGTCTTTGTATCTTCGAGAAAGGAGGCATTTGGGTTTATTATCCAAAGTAGAGATTTCGCCGAATTGATGCGTGTCCAGTTTGAAGTTATTTGGAATATATCGAAGCCATTAAAATATAAGCCACCGGTAAAGGATAAGTTTTTGGAAACGCTGTGATAGGCATTCTTCAAGGAGAATCTGTAAGTATAAAAACAACCTATTTGAATTTTGGTACCTTGTTTGCGCTATATGATGTTGATGGATACAATATAGGGTATATGGATATCGAACAAGGGAAATTTGATAGATCAAAAGCGGAATCAGAAGACGCATATCGGAAGATTGGCGAAGTTTATTGCCCCTACTTAAAGGAGAAAGTTGCTTTTAATGCAAAAGGGCTGGAACATGTAAAACTAAAGGAAAGAAATAAGGCAAGATCAAAGATTGATCAATACATGCGATTGCGTCTGCTGGCGATAGCTCCTAAGATCGTTACCTCATCACATACATTGCAGGAGTTTTATGAAACTAAGAAACTTGAAACACAAAAAATAAATTCACGATGGGAGGATCGGGTGCGAACTGTGCGTTATTATGGGTTTGTTGCAATTATCAAAAGTGCAAGAATAAAAATAATTGTAAAAGAAATTGAGGGAGGAAATAAGTTTTTTTGGAGCATAATTCCTTTTTGGAAAAACCATCAGAAGAACTCAGGGAATAATAGTATAAACAAAAAAATCCTGCACGCAGGAAATATGGAAGAGGATTAACCTCGGTGTTTGTTTACGGTTTAAACATGTTGAACCGTGAGAGGGCCAAAGCCCTACAAACACCATGTATAGATTAGCATGTTATTGGGAGTTGTCAATATTCATAGAATATTCGAATAGTGGGCTTGATTGCTGTATACTTTGGATATGGACCAGTCTATCTTCAGGGCATATGACATCCGGGGTAAATACCCCAGCCAAATAAATGCAGAAACCGTGCGGGAAGTGATGCCGACCATCGTAAAGGCACTCGCAATGCCTCCAAAAAGCCCTAAAACGGTCGTTTTAGGCCATGACGCACGTCTGAGCTCGCCGGAACTCTACGAGGCGTGTATCGAGGCCCTCGGGAAAGAAAAGGGCGTACGGGTCATGCAAGCGGGGTTAATAACCACACCCATGCTGTATTTTTTGGTAAACAAGCACAAGGCGGCGGGTGGTATGGTAGTGACCGCATCCCATAACCCAAAGGAATATAACGGGTTAAAAATGGTCCGCGCGGGAGCAATTCCGGTAAGCGGAAAGGATGTATTGGCACGAATGCCGAAAAACGGAAAATGAAAAAGGGAATAAGAGAGGGCGAGGGGGCATTGTCATTCTGAACTCGTTTCAGAATCTTACCGCAAGAACACGAGCTATGGATTTCTATAAAAAAATTGAAAAAGATTTCAAGCACCTCATCGATACCAAGGCGCTGTTCCACGCCTATGTATTTTTTGGCGAGGATGAAGCGGCGATCATGGAGTTTACGAAACGATTTGCGCAAGCGCTTGAGCACGGGTCGTTCGACGGCGAGGGCAAGTTTCTGAATGATTTTTTGCATGTCGTTCCGTTTGAAAAGGAAAGCATCGGCATCGATGAGGTTCGCGCCGTACAAAACTTTTTGTATCAGCGTCCGGTCGCATCGCCGAAACGCATGGTGGTCATGTGCCCGGCCGACGCGATCACCGATGAAGGCCAAAGTGCGCTGCTGAAGATCATCGAAGAGCCGCCGAAAGATGCATTGATCATATTGGTGGCGCACGCCATGGATAGCATGATGCAGACCATTCGATCGCGCGTGCACGAAGTGTATTTCCCGGCGGCAGATCAAAAAGGCGGAGAAGATTTTTTTTCCGAAACGCTGGGTGCATTGCGCAAACATCTTGATAAAAATGCCGCACTCGCGCACGAGATCATCCGCAGGAAAATGGCCATGGATCGGTACAATCTGAACAAGCCGCTGCAGATGCGACTGCTCGAAGGCTATGCGGAGCAATATGGCATTGCGAAGAAAACAAAGCTGGTCGCGGAAAAAAGGAAGACAAGAAAAAAGGCATGAGCACGCAGAACAAGGGGCATATTTGCAGCTCCATTGAAACGATTTCGTGCGATCTGTTCCACCAAATGGGAGTTGATAAAGGTGCACGCGTGCTGCTTGTCGGAGAATCGCCTGCGGCAAATGGCTGGCATGATAATAAAGCGTGCCGTACGAACGGCGGGAAAATGTTGGCGACCGGACGACGCATCGATGAACTACTGAAGCCCCTTGGGCTGACCGCAGATACATGCGGGTTTACGGAGTTGTCTAAATGCTGCGTGTCCGATCGAAAAGATCTGCCCGCGTGCAGCAAGAAATGTTGGCCGCTCTTTCTTGAATTGTTAAAAGGAAAGCAATATCGCTTGATCGTGTTGTTGGGTGTGCACACGACCAAGTTGGCAGCGGAACTGATGGAGCAGGATATGGAGATGGGGAAAATGAAGCAAATCACTATTGGCGGGCGGCCCTATGCAGTGCTTCCGATCTATCATCCTTCGCCCATAAATCCACGCGGGCGGGAGCGAAACAGGGATATTATGGCGCGGGAAAGGAATACCATTGAGGCATTGATCGCATAAATGTGATAGTATTAAAGCAAATGATAAATACACGGGAAGAGCTGCATAAATATTTCGGCACCCAGTGAATTATGTCATTGGCGACATATGGGCACCATGTGCGGTTATGCACCGTTTATTTTTCCGCAGACAAGGATCTGAATCTTTATTTTATAAGCAACGCAGAAACGGAGCATTGCAAAAACATTTCCATAAACCCCGAGGTCGCCTGTTCGATCGCGGACAGTAGGCAGGCAATGTCGGTAAAAAAGATCGGCGTGCAGATAATGGGCAAAGCGGTCGAGCTTTCAGGCTTGGAAAAGATCGGAGCGGCGCTCGCATTTTGGAGCAAGGAAAACTTCGACATCGAGGCAGATGTCAGTCTTGAGCGGGTAAAAAAGCGCGCCCTTAAATCTAAGGCCTACAGAATAACGCCGACGGAGATAAAATTTTTCAACGAGGAACTGTTTGGTCCGGAAGGGTACGATATCATAAAAATGTGATCAACATGCGGCGCAGGTGCCGCATTTTGATTTTTACCCGAAACAACGCTATAGTATAGGAAATTAAGCAGTGTGGGCAGTAAGAAATTAGAGGTAAGCCGTTAAAAATTATAAATTATAAATTAGTAATTAGAAATTACCCCGAATGGATATCATCAAGGAATTGGAACAAAAAATGGCGAGTTTGATAGAATTCGTCCGGCAGGAAATGATGGGAGTGCGCTCGAATCGACCGTCTCCGCGGCTTGTGGAAGACATAGCGGTAGAAGTCTATGGCCAGCGCATGACCGTGCGGCAGGTGGGAGCGATCAGCATACAGCCGCCGGCATCGATCATCATTTCGGTTTGGGATAAGGGCGCGGTCAATGTCGTGGCAAAGGCGATCGAGTCGTCAAACTTGAATGTGGTCGCGAATGTCGACGGCACGACGATCCGCATCAATCTTCCGGCACTCACCGACGAGCGACGCAAAGAGATCATCAAAATGGTAAAAAAGGAGATCGAGGAAGCGAAAATAAAGGTTCGCTCGCTCCGCGATGACGAAAACAAGCGCGTTGCACGCGAGGCCGATGAGGGCAATTTTACCGAAGACGAAAAGTTCAAACTCAAAGAGCAAATTCAGGCGGTCGTCGACAGGGGAAACAAGGAGCTCGATCAACTGCTCGAAAAAAAGACGGCAGAAATTATGGAGTAGTAAATCGTATAAGGTATACGGTATAAGGTATACAGTATATTTAATGCCCGTAGAGCGAGACTGCTGCTGTATCCTTAATACCTTATACTATATACCTGCTACCTACCTATATGCTTACCACTCTTATCATCATCGCGTTTCTTTCTCTCCTTATTCTTGTGCATGAATTAGGCCACTTTTTGTTGGCTAAAAAATTCGGATTGTTCGTGGGCGAGTTCGGGCTTGGCCTGCCGCCGCGCGCGTGGGGCAAAAAGATCGGAGAGACCGTGTATAGCATTAACTGGCTGCCGTTTGGCGGATATGTAAAGATCGCCGGGGAAGACGGCGAGGATGAGGTTGATAAGGGCATTCCCAAGGAACGGATGTTTGGTAACATCGCGCCATGGAAACGGTTTTTGATATTGATTGGCGGGGTCGGCATGAACTTTTTGTTTGGGTGGATGCTGTTGTCGATCGTGTTTATGATCGGCGCAGAGGCAGGGCTGTTTATCAGTCAGGTGCAGGAGGGCGGTCCGGCAAGCGTTGCTGGGTTGCAGGCGAACGACAGATTGGTTGATTTTACACGATCGGATGATTTCGTGGCGTTTACCAAAGGCCACGCAGGCGAAGCGGTCGCCGTACGCATTGAACGGGCGGGCGAAGAACTGACAGTGCAAATGACTCCGCGTAAAGATCCACCGGCAGGGCAGGGTCCGCTGGGTGTCGTGTTGGGCGAATCGCTCGGACGCGAGCAGCAAGGGGTGTGGGGCGCCGTAAAGGGTGGATTTGTGGAATCGATCGCGATCGTCGAAGGGACATTCAAGGGGATAGCAGGGTTGGTCGGGTCGGCATTGGTAGGCAGGGGGAGCTTGGAAAATGTCGCAGGGCCGATCGGCATCGTGAAGGTAACGATTGATGCAAGCGAAGCAGGGTTCATTTATGTGCTCAGCCTCATGGCATTGATATCTGTCAATCTTGCGGCATTCAACATATTGCCGTTTCCGGCATTGGACGGAGGGCGGGTACTATTTCTTGTCATCGAAAAACTGAAAGGTTCCCCATTGCCGAAGAAGTTCGAGCAGTACGCGAACGGCATTGGCTTGCTGCTGTTACTTGGGCTGATCATGGTGGTGAGTGTGAAGGATATATTAAGAATCTTCTAAATCGAATCTATGACATTGGCGAATTGCTTCGTTGCCCATTCGACTGCGCTCAGGGTAAACGTGCACCTGTTACCTCGGTCGGAGTACTGCAGTACGCCTTCCTCGGGTCCGCCAACTGGCGGACCCGCGCCTTGCACTTCATCCAATCTCATAAATTCGAAAAATCCTCCGTCGACGGAGGATTTTCATGCTTCGGATATCTGGTGTCCAAATTGACGATCGTCAATTTGGACACCAACTATGAAAATAGCTTCATTGCACAGAAAATTCGGGAAACAGCTCGTGTGGCTTCGTGATCAAAAACGAATGATCCTCGACACGCGATGTAAATGGACCCGGAAGAACGAATTGCAAAAACGAAGAAACATCGCGCAGGGTTCCTTGCACCAAAAAAGAAACGGATCCATCGGGAAGATTATGAACATACCCGGTGCAGTGGTATCGCTCGGCGAGGTTTTTAATGGAGTAGCGGTACCCGACACCCTGCACGGCACCGAACAATAGGCCTTGTGCTTGAATGGTATGTTCGAGATCATCGGGCGCAAGCGCATTCTCGGCGGAATAGCCGTTGATACGGGTACGCTTAAGCCCGGCGAGATAGGCTCCGGTTCCAAGTAGTCTGCCGAGATCGTTTCCGAAGGTGCGTATATAGTAGCCCGAAGAAACGGAAAGGCGAACGGTAAGCAGGGGGTAGGAATACGAAATGATATCGTAATCATAGAGCGTCACCTGTTTGGCGCGGGATGCGGCGAGTTCGTGGGCGCCTTCTTTTGTGGCTATGTCGCGCAGGCGTTTGCCGGCGAATTTCTTTGCGGAATAGATGGGCGGTATTTGCGTGCGCTCGCCCAGCAGGTGGGTTTCGATCATGTGCCGCACATCTTCCATCGAAGGCTGAGTGTCGGAGCCGGTGTTAGTTATGGTTCCCGTGTTGTCGAAAGTATCGCTTGTTTTGCCAAGTTCGATCGTTGCAATATATTCTTTGGTGCTGTCGGTAAGAAGGTTATGCAGTCCGCGGGTGAACTTTCTGCCTATCGCGACCACCATGAGCCCCTCAGCGAACGGATCAAGCGTGCCGGCATGCCCGAGTTTCCCGACCTGTAATATGCGTTTAAGGGCGCCAACAATCGATTTATTGGTCCATCCGATAGGCTTGTTGAATAGAAATATCCCTTCCATAGGGAAAGGATAAAGAATTATACGCAATAAAAAAAGCCCCACCCACCCGTCGAACGACGGATAGATGGGACTGAGTGCGCCTAAGCGCCAGCACTATTTTTCATAGAAAGAGGCGAGCTTGATCAACGCCAACTCTTGCTCCTCACTGTCGTTCGGCGCATTCTCATACGCTTTCCGCGCCTGTTCAAGCGTGGTGGCCGCAGCGATCTCCTGTGCGGAAAACTCCCGCCACTTGATCATCGCTGCCATTCTTTCCTTGGTTCCATGGGGCGCGCGATTATGGGCCTCCCGCGCCTGTTCAAGCGTGGTGGCCGCAGTGATCTCCTGTGCGGAAAATTCCCGCAACTTGGCCTTCGCCAATGCTTCTTCCTCGGTTCCATCTGGTACGCGGTCATACGCTTTCCGAGCCTGCTCAAGCGTGGTGGCTGCAGCGATCTCCTGTGCGGAAAATTCCCGCCACTTGATCATCGCCAGCTCTTCTTCCTCGCTATTGTTCGGCGTATTGTTGTAAGCGCGTTGCGCCTGCTCAAGCGTGGTGGCCGCAGCGATCTCCTGTGCGGAAAATTCCCGCCACTTGGCCATCGACAGCTTCTCTTCATCGCTTTCATGTGATGCGGTTGCATGCGCATTTTGTACTTGCTCTATGGTAGTGCAGAAAGAAAGCAGTTTGATCATCGCCAGCTTTTTTTCTGCACTTCTGCGTATTGCGCTGTCGTACACATTTTTGGCGTCTGCAATGGTCATACATAAGGAAAGTAGTTTGGCCATTGCCAACACTTTCTCTTCACTTCCGCTTCGCGCGGAAGAATACGCCTTGTGCGCCTGCTCAAGCGTGGTCGCCGCTGCGATCTCCTGTGCGGAAAATTCCCGCCACTTGGCCATGGCCAACTTTTGATCTTCGCTCCCAGCTGGGGCACAATTGTACGCGCTTCGCACCTGCTCAAGTGTAGCGAGAACATTTGGCATACCCAGTGCTTTTCTGATGGCCGCTTCGCTGATACCCTCTGCCTGTGACATCGCTTGAACATCGATCATGATGACCTCCTGTAGTAGGGTAATGGGGATATTTAGATAACAAGTGCTATCTTTTGTATACGGCAATAGGTGGTTATTGTCAAACGCATGGATAGTGAACAGTCAGCCGTGAACGCTATCGGGTCAGCAGGCTCGCTAATTCGTATACGATCCCCCCTGCGAACACAAGCAGAAGTAGGTCTATTACGAATGGCGGAATGTCGTTGATGATGGAATAAACGCGATCGGGGATATATATCTCAGAAAACTTGACGCTCGGAATGCTAACCTTGATCGCCTTTTTCCATGCAAAGATGATAAGAATGCCCCAAATGCTGAACAAGATGCCGCCGACTGCGCTAATAAGCGCAATAAAATCTTGAAAACCAAACAAGTAGAGCGCGGGCGGAGCGCCGGCTGTGATCGCGAGAGCAATGGGCGGGGTAATGCGCCATTCGTATTCGAGGAGTTTATTGATGTCGCGACCTACACCGGAATAGGAATCCCAAAGCGATACGAACCCGAGTATGCTTAACGCAAGTAATATAAAAAACGGAACGCTGCCGATAAGCCCGGAAACGGAATCGGGCGAAACAACAGGCGACATGCCCCATACGGCAACGACATACAAAAAATAGAACAAGGCGGGCATAAGCGAGCCGACAACAATTGCCTTTTTCATGTTCGCAAACGGAACGGATTCTTTGCGGACATAGGCGACCAATGCGGGAATGGCCGAGAACCCGATAAAAGAAAAAAGAACCGGGCCAAACGGCACGAGGACGTTTTTTGCGGTAAGAACGGGGAATGCATCGGAATCAAAAGGAAACATAAGCCCCCAGTAAATAAATAGCACACCGATGACGGCAAGCGTGATGCCGGCCGTAACGGTATCAAACACAGCGGTGCGTTTGATGGTAATGAATATGGTAACGGTTGCAAGCACCCAAAAGAGCAGCATCGCAATGATCGGAGAAAGGGTGGGAATGAGAATATGTAAAAAGCTTGCCGAAAGAACAAGATATGCGGTAAGTGTAAAAAGGAGCGTTGTAAACACAAGAAACCCGGAAAACATTCCGGCATTTTCCCCGAGATATTGACGAATGTAACCGGGGAACTGTTGCCGCGTTTCACGGGTGCGTAAGATGATGTCGGCGTAGATCAAATGGATGAGTGCGGCAAGGATGCCAAAAAATCCAAGATAGAGAACTCCCGGCATAAGCCCGGACTGGCGAAACACGAATGGAAGCGCAAACATACCTGCGCCGATGATGTTGGCAATCAGAAACCCCGCCGGAAGAACTGAATTTTTAAAGAAGTAGGGCATGAAGTAAAAACAAGACTATGGTAATAGTATACTTGATTTGTGGTGCATCGAAAACAAAACAGCCCTTGTCGAGCTGTTTCATCAAATAGATAGCACTATCTATTGAGGGTGTGGCTCTCGTGTGTCATCTTCTTATCCTCGTCGATGATGGCGCACAATTTGTCGAGCAGTTCCTTTGGGTCGGAAGAGAAGACTATCTTGTCTTTCATTTCTTCCGCGCGGTGGGACTTTTCGATCATGACCCGCAATACTTCATCGGTCTCCCAATCGCCTTCCAAAATACCGATCGGCTTGCTGTCTTCGAACGCAATCGTAAATTCGTTCATCGTACCCATGCGGCCACAGCCGATGATGACGGCATCGCACGAACGGGTAAGGATGAGGTTTCGTCCGCTGTAATGAAAACCGGTGTAGACGATCATGTCGTGATTGTCGGTCGGAAGGTTGAAGCGGTCGATGTGTTCCTTTTCGGTTGAGGCAGGAGAAAAGCCGAGTACGAAACCGCCTTCAAGCTTTGCGCCTTTGGCGGCCCAATACGGGAACCCGGTAGTTGCGCCGGTAACGCACACGCCATTGTGGCGGGTGATCTCGCGGCCTATTTCTTCGCCGAGTGCAAACGCTTTTTCTCCGCAATGCTTGGTTTCCGCGGCTCCGGAAACGCAGATCTTATAGGCTAAGTTGGTGTGGCAGACTTGGGCTTCGTTGATCATGGGTAAGAATTATGAATTAAGAATGATGAATAATGGTATTGTCATTCCCGCGCCTGCCTGCCGGTAGGCAGGGGGACGGGAATCCATTTCAACCTTCTGCGAGAAGCAGAATACAATAAAAGCATTATTTGAACTGGATTCCGGATATTTATCCTCCTGTCGTCGGGTAAATTCCGGAATGACAAAGCGTCGATTATTTTAAAGGCGATACCTTTATCGGGAGCTTCTTCCAGCGGGGATTCCGCAGGACTGCTTCTCGGGTAAGTATACCATGTTTTGCGCCGACATGCTCAACGACCGAGGCGCTGTTGGCGGCCGCAACCCGGATGGCTTCGCGGATGGCATCTTCGGGAAAGGCGCCTTTTTTCGTCCTCTGTGTATGAATAAGGCTGCTTACAAAACCGCTACCGTAGGCATCGCCAGCTCCGGTCGCGTCGGAAAGGGCCTTTTTGGGGAATACTCCGCAATCATAGCGGTGCTCGCGATCCATAATGAATGCGCCATGCGCTCCGTCGGTCACGGCAACGATTCCGCTAAACGCGCTCGTGATGGCGGCGAGAATGGCATCGATGCGGTCATAAGCGATGCCGGTCATTGTCGCGGCTTCTTCGCGGTTCATGATCAGTACATCGATTTTTACGAGAAGCGGTTTGAGTGCGCGCAATCCTTTTTCAACCACATGCTTTGATGGGTTAAGCGCGATCATGCTGCCCTGTTTCGAAAACACATTGACCGCATGCATGATAGTCGGGTAGGGGATGTTGCCGGGTACGATGTATATCCAGCGGGTTTTTGCGGATGCGCGGCTAATGTCCGCGGGCTTGAGTTTGTCCGATGCGCCCCGATGCGTAAGAATAGTGCGTTCGCCCGCAAGCGGTACGAGAATGACCGAATAGGCGGTGGAGAGTTTTTTGTCAGTGATGATGCGCGAAGTGATGCCTTCCGCTTTGCACTCGGCGAGTACCCGCTCGCCTCCGTCGTCCGCGCCAATTTTACCAATGATCGCCGGCTTCAGCCCCATGCGTGCGAAGGTGACCGCGGTGTTGGTCGCTCCGCCTCCGGTCGCAAAGATGGGTTTGTCGATCTCAACTTTTGCACCCGGCATGAAGCAGGTTGCATTGCCGTCGAGAAAACCGAGTTTTTTAAGGTGCTTCGGGTCGTACACGTTGGCAAACAGCGGGCTTTTGATGAGCACGTCCTGCGTTGCAGTTCCGATGGTAATAATGTCGTACATGATTACATTATAACCTACAACCGATAACCTACAACCGATAACAGGAGGGATCGTAAGTGAACGGGGGGGGTCGTATTGTCATTCCGGCCCACGAGCCGGAATCTAGAAACATTGAGCATATTAAAAAGAAGAGGTATAATAAAAATATAAACATTAATTGACATATATACAAAAATATGTTAATAATAAATTATTATGACATTGATTAAGCGCGTAAAAGATCGGTCGATCAAGATATTGTTGGGAAAAGATTCCGTTCCGCGCGGATTATTTGAATTGAGGAATTACTCGCGACATTATAAGTCTATCAATTTTAAGGTTGGGAAAACGGATGGCGGTTTTGTTGCAGTAAGCACGAATTTTAGATACGGGTCCATTATTACAAGCGGGAAGAGCGCTGGAGAGCTCGATAAGAACATAAAGGACGCGATAATGACGGCATTCGAGATTCCGTCGGCATATGCAAAAGAAGCTGATATCAAGCGGGTGGGGCAGGTAAAAAAGGAATATGCCTTCGCGTAGTGAATTGCCGGGAGAAATAAAAAGGGCAAAATTTGCCAAGGCGCTCAAGCGCCTTGGCTTCGTCATAGATATGACTGGAGGGGACGGAAGCCATTGCAAGGCAATATGGCCTTCGACAAAGAAATCAGTAACGATTCAGAAGGATCTACGGAAGGATGTTCTTTGCTATGTGCTAAAAGAAATCGAAGAATATTCGGGAATTGCGTGGGAAGATATTAAAAAGGAATTATAATAGTTAGACAGTTGACAGCCCATGGGTTGATTTGGTTTACTGACCGTAGGACGTTGTTATCGAATTCTTTTTCAAAAAGGAGTAGGAGCTATGATGAGCGAAGAGGAGGATTTTACTGATCGGTGGCGGGACGCAGCGGATCGATATCGGATCGCGACGGAGATAGGGGTATATGGCCCGGATCGCAAGTCGATGCAACCGCACCAAGACGAGATCAAGGCGCTCGAAGAGCTGCTGGATAAGTTCTATTGGGGAGGAAATCCGCAGTGGATGGCGGCGGAGGAAATGCTGATGCGCAGCGGGAAAGAGGTGGTACTGATCCAGTGGGAAAGTAAGCCTTTTCTTACCAAGTGCATGCTCGGTCACGAAGGATTTAAGATCGTGTCTGACATGGACATGCCGTTTGGCATGCGGCATAGATTGCAGCCGGAACGACAGCTATCGAAAGAAGATGTCGCCGTGCTGCTGGTGGGGCATTTTCTGCATCGTCTTCATAGCGCAGAGAACATCATGAAGTTTCTGATCGACAAGATCGACAAGATAGCGGACGGCGCGCCCGACGAGCCGTGATCCCATTCGGAAAATTGGCATAGTAAAAGCCATACGCCCTGGGCGTACGGCTTTTTTTTATTACGCTTACTTTTTTCGTTGCAGCACCTTCTTCACTGCCTCTTTGATCGCATGGGCGTCCAGGTTATATTTCTTTAGTAGTTCATGGGGCTCGCCGCTTTCGCCGAAGGTGTCGGCCATGCCGATGAATTCGATCGGGGTAGGCTGATGCTTCGCAAGGCATTCGGCAACAGCTCCGCCGAGGCCGCCGATGATGCTGTGTTCTTCAACGGTCACCACGGCGCCATATTTTTTGGCAAGCGCGGTGATCTTCTTCTTATCAAGCGGTTTGATGGTATGGCTGTTTAGCACGAGGGTGCCGATCTTTTCTTTCTCGAGTTCCTTTGCCGCAAGGAGTGCTTCGTGAAGTATGGGCCCGCAACCGATGATGACAACCTGCGGTTTTTTCGACTCCCATAGCTCGTATGCCTTGCCGGGAACGAACGGAGTTTGTTCGGTGGTTATGACCGGGGATTTTTCACGCGTAAAGCGAAGATAGATCGGCCCCCATATTTGCGAAGCGGCCACGGTCGCCTTATGCGCTTCGATGGAATCGATAGGCACGATGACGCGCATGTTTGGCATGGCTCGCATGGTGGCAATGTCTTCTATCGCTTGGTGGGTTGCGCCGTCAGGGCCGGTAGAAATGCCCGCATGGTGGCCGGCTATTTTTACATTTGCGTCGTTATAGGCAATGGTCGTGCGAATCTGCTCCCAATTTCTGCCCGGAGAGAAAACGGCATACGATGCCGCAAATGGGATCTTATTGGAAACGCCCAGCCCTGCGGCAATGGTGATCATGTTTTGCTCTGCGACACCGCACTCAAAAAAGCGGTTCGGGTATTTATTCGCAAACGCTTCGCACCGGGTGGATTCCTTAAGGTCGGCGGAAAGCACTACGACATCCGGATTGGTCTCGCCAAGGTAGAGCAGGCCTGTGCCAAACCCGTCGCGGGTCGGCTTTTGTTCTGCGTCGGTTTCAAATGTTTTTTCGGAAATATGATTGTCGGAAGATAGCATATATATCAGTATATAAAACAAATAGCCGATTGTCATTCGCGCCACCGTTTAATGTCATTCCGAACTTGTTTCGGAATCTTATTGGATAAACATGAGATCCCGGATCACTTGAAACGCGCAAACTTTATGCGCTTCGAGTATCCCGGCACGTTGCACGCTCGCTTCACTCGCTAGCAACGCCGAGGGTCAAGTCCGGGATGACATTGTAAAAAAACCGCCGAAGCGGATTTTTTTACAATGTAACTTTCATGCCCTTGATCGGAATGACCGCATCAAGAGCGAATTCATCGCGGATCTTTTGCGCGAACGGGGTCATTTGGTCTATGTCGCCGTGCACGATGAAGACCTTTTTGAGGGATTGGCGCATCGGGTGTATCCATTTAAGGAGGAGCGGTTGGTCGGCGTGGGCTGAGTAGCCGGAAATGGTCGCCATTTTACAGCGCACCGGAACTTCTTCGCCAAGGATGCGCACGACCGGAGCGCCATCAAGAATGGCGCGACCAAGGGTTCCCTTTGCCTGGTATCCGATAAACAGAATGGTCGTGTTCGGATTGGATAAGTAGCGCAGTTCGTGATGCAAAATGCGTCCGCCGTTGGACATGCCCGAGCCGGCGATGATGATCTTCGGCATTGGCGCATCGTTGATCGATTTGGATTGTTCGGTGGTCAGCGTAAAGCGCAGACGAGGAAAATCAAAAAGTTCCATGCCCTTCTTTGCCCGTTCGATGGCCTCTTCATCAAAGTACATCGGGTCTTGGGAGTACTTTTTGTAGATCGCGGTCAGCTTGATGGCAAGGGGACTGTCGACATAGACAGGGGCTCCCGGCACGCGGCCGTTTTCCACCAGTTCGTCCATTTCATAAAGCAATTCCTGTGTGCGCTCCATGGCAAATGCCGGAATGAGCAGTACGCCGTTAAGCCGCATGGCATCTTCTATGACATCTTCCAATCGATCCCTGCGAGTGCCCGGGTTATCGTGAATGCGGTCGCCATAGGTTGATTCAACAAGCAGATAATCGATATCGCTGAGTTCTTCGGTGTCTTTTACGAGCGGGGCTGGTTGGTTGCCAAGATCGCCCGAAAAGGCAATGCGCTTCCCGGTTTCTTTTTCGGTGACCACGATGACGGCAGAGCCGAGAATATGTCCTGCATCAAAAAATTCGATCTCAAAATCCTTTACATGGATCTTTTCGTGATAGCTAACGCCTTGCCATTGCTTCAGGGCGCCGGTTATGTCGTTTAGATCATAAATAGGCGGTTTTCCCTGTTCCATGGCATCGCGGTAAAGCAAATGCTCGGAATCGACAAGTAGTTGCTCGGCGAAATCTTTGGTCGGCGAAGTGGAATAGATCCTTCCACGAAAGCCCTCCTTGTACAGTTTAGGGATCTTGCCGGTGTGATCGATGTGCGCGTGCGTAATGAATGCGGCATCGATGCCCTTTACATCAAACGGGAACGGTTCGTAGTTTTCGGGATTGACGAACCGACCGCCCTGAAGCAATCCGCAATCGATAAGGATCTTTGTGTTGGGTGTTTCGAGTAGGTAATTTGAGCCGGTAACCTCTTCAGAGGCACCAAAGAAAGTAATTTCCATAGAGGGTGGTGGTTAGCAATCGTGGATACTTCTATAGTATAGAGGAAAACCAACCCTTTTGTCATTCGACCTCTTTTTGTTGTCCTCACCCCCTTCTTTGTCATTCCAAACGCGGGTCCCGTATCAAGTACGGGATAAACTCCGGCAGGAATCTATTGCGTTATAGATTTCTGGCTTAGTAGTAATGACAGCTCTTGAATTCAACCCTGAATCGCAACAGTGTGTCATTCCCGCGGGTGAGGGCCTGTCCTCGGCTTGATCGGGGACGGGAATCAAGTTCAATCTTGTGCGGCACGCACGATAAAATAATCTTACATGCGCTTGCCGCGCAGAAGTGGAAGTGGATTCCGGCTCGGAGGCCGGAATGACAATTCAACTGCGCGTGTTGCGATTCAGGTTAGAATTCAGCTCGGGGTTGACAAATATTTTGCACCCTGTATAGTGATAAGGCTTGCCTTTGACAAATAGGGCAGGAGGTGGTGTAGGCTCTTGACAAATAAAAATTACTTGTTATAATATATCTATAACAGTGGAAGAAAGACTATTTGGTTCTGTGGGTTCTTAAGGAATTTCTTTTAGGCTCAGGATGTTCTGGTTCAGGCTGGGGCACTCCTCGAAGAAATTCTAAATTTCTTACTGGTGTAAGATTTCTAAAATTTTTACACCCACAGAACCAAGGAGTGTTTCTCCGACGATAGAAATCAAAACCCCCGCGCAAGCGGGGGTTTTGTTGTATTCTGCGTGTTGAGTAGTGTGCTATAAGTGTATGAACGCTTCGATTGAAGATATAAAAAAGACCATAGTGCCGATATTGAAGGACGCTCATGTGAGGCGGTCTGCTTTGTTTGGATCGGTCGTTCGCGGCGAAGCGAACGAGAAAAGTGATGTTGATATACTCGTCGAGTTTCCGGAAGATAAGAGTTTGTTCGATCTGGTCGATCTGAAGCAGAAATTAGAGAGCGCGTTGGGAAGCGATGTGGATATCGTTACCTATCGTTCCATTTCACCTTTAATACGGGATACCGTGTTGCGGGAACAAGTACCTAGTCTATGAAAAAGGATCCGCGTATATTTTTTGGAACATATCATCGAGAGTATTGAATATATCGAGGAGAATATCGGAGATGCGACTGAGAATGATTTCTATGACGACGTGCCGATGCAAGATGCGGCAATCCGTCGCTTGCAGGTGATCGGCGAAGCGGTAAAGAATCTGCCATATGAGTATCGTGAGCAGCACGCGGAGATAGAATGGCGCAAGGCATCGGGCATGCGCGACGTGATCGTACACGAATACTTTACGATTGATCTGCAATTGGTATGGAATGTCATTAAAAACGAATTGCCCAGATTTAAGAATAAATTGGAAGAATTGCTGAGGCAGTAATAACATCCCCCGCGCCCGCCTGCAACGCTTTACATAGCAATGCGGGCAGGCAAGCGGGGGGGGATTTGGTACTGGATTCCGGCTCAAAGGCCGGAATGACAAGCGCGTGGTTTTATGAATAAAACCACGCGCTTTTGCCGTCAGATTCCTCTCCGCCGGCTGGCGGAGAGGAATGACAGAGTGTCGTATTTTGTTGTAGGTCATCGGTTATGGGTTGTTGGTTGCCACGGGCCATTCGATCAGCCCTGTAACTCCTTCGACTTCGGCGAAGGTGGTCGTGCCGGTGGCAACCTTAAGGATGCCGTCTTCCTGCATGGTGGTCATGCCATGTTCGCGCGCGAATTTTAGGAAGGTTTCTTCGCCGGCAACGCTGGCAATCAGGTCTTCAAGTCCCGGCTGTTTCGTGAATAGTTCATAAATTGCTACGCGGCCTTTGTAGCCGGTATTGTTGCACGCATCGCAACCAACCGGAGCGAAGAGTGTTATATTTTGGTAGGCTGCTTTGTTGACGCGCGCCGGAAGTGTATCGACAAACTCCGCGAGTTTCTTTGCAAGATCGGCGTCGAGTTGTACGGGCGTTTTGCATTCCGCGCACAAACGGCGAACGAGGCGTTGTGCAATGACAAGTGTGAGTGCTGGCCCGATGGATTGCGGTTTTACATTTAAGTCGAGCAGGCGAGGAATGGCTCCGGCAGCGGAGTTTGTGTGCAGGGTGGAGAAGACCAAGTGTCCGGTGAGTGCCGCTTGAATGGCAATTTCGGCGGTTTCCTGGTCGCGGATTTCACCGACCAAAATAGTATCCGGGTCTTGGCGCATAATGGAGCGAAGTCCGTTTGCAAAGGTGTACCCGGCTGCCGCATTGGTTTGGGTCTGTTCAATGCCCTCGAGCCGGTATTCGATCGGGTCTTCAATAGTGATGACCTTTTCTTCCGGGTTGGATTTTGCACCAAGGAACGTGTACAGCGTGGTCGTTTTACCGCTGCCGGTAGGACCGGTGTTAAGGATCATGCCATTGGGGCGGTTCAGCTCGACATTGATGATCGCGAGGTCGTCTTCGCGCAACCCGAGTTGCGGCAAGGTGATTTTAATAGCATCCGGGTCAAGCAAGCGCATGACCGCTACTTCGCCAAACTGCGCGGGTGCAATGGCGACGCGCACCTCGACATCCTTTTGCGGAAAGCGAACGGTAAAGCGGCCATCCTGCGCTTCTTTAGTTACATTTAGCTTTAAATTGGAAAGCAATTTGATGCGGGTAAGCAAGTACGGGTAAAACTCTTTGGGAAATACAAAAATATCATGCAGATTGCCGTCGATGCGGAAGCGAAGCTTTCCGTCATGCTCGGAAGGCTCTATATGGATATCCGATGCGCGCGTGCCCATGGCGGCATGGGCTATGATCTCGAGGATATCTCCGGCTGTGTGTGGTGCAAGCTCTTCACGCGAAAGAACTTCTTTTGCTCCGGCGATGGAGGTAAGCGATGCGGAAAGCTCGCTGATGCGTTGCCCGATTTTTACATTGCCGGTGATCTTCTCGGCTTCTTTTGATACATAGCGGTAGTGGCCGAGGGCATATTCCATATCGCCTGCGGTCACTACATATTCGACGACCGTGTAGCCTTTCGCGGTAAGATCATCAATGACCTTTTTTGTTTGCGGTCGGCTCGGGTCGAGCGCGACGATGGCAACGTTACTCGCTTTTCGCTCAATGGCCGCAATGCCGGCGGCTCGGGCGATATCTTCGGGAATAAGCGAAAGCGCGTCAATGCTGATGGGCGTTTTCGAAAGGGATATCTGTTGTTTTCCGAGTGCGGAAGCGCGACGTTGCGCCTCGCGTTTTTGCGCCTCTTTTTTTATGCGCTCAAGTTTTTGGGTAAGTGTTTCGTCCATAAGTTGCATTGTCATCCCCGCGGAGGCGGGGATCCATTTCATTTTGTAGTGGATTCCCGCCTCCGCGGGAATGACAGAAATATAATGAAAGTATATAGAATTTCGCGGATCTTTGCGAGAAAGGAAAACAAAAGCCACTCCGCCGGCTGGCGGAGTGGCTTTTGTTACGGTCACATATCGTGCGACTCTTCTTTAGGAACTCTCGTCGACCCATCGGGTTCGACGATCTTGAGGTTTACCCGTGCGTGATTCTTAACGCCTACGATACGGAGCAGGGACCGCATCGCTTTTGCGGTCGCGCCCTGTCGCCCGACGATCTGGCCCATATCGAGCGGGTTCACCTTCAAGCTAAGAAGGACTCCCATTTCGTCAACTTTTCGCTCCACCGTGACATCCTCGGGATGATCAACGATCGATTTGACGAGAAACTCGAGGAATGCCTGGTCTTTTTCTTCTGTCATGTCTGGTTGCTGTTCTTGCGCTATGTGCTATGCGACCTTTAAATTATTGATATGTATAAGTATACGGATTATCAGACGGGATTACAATGATTTTTTTTGATTGCATTAGCAGTCTTCGTTACATTGTCATTCCCGCGAAGGCGGGAATCTATTTGCGGTAGTAGTGGATCCCTCCGTCAGTCGGCGGACGTGGATGACACCCACGTGCGTTGTCATTCCAGACTTGCCTTGCACTGGTCTTGCTGCGATGATTCGTAATAAAAATCCTCCGTCAATTGACGGAGGATTTTTTTGACTGTTTTATTCTGTCGGGGTTTCTTCGGTCGCTTCTGCTGTCGGAGCTTCCGCTACGGCTTCAGCCTCTTTAGCTGCAGCTGCTGCTTCCTTTGTGGCTGCCTCTTCGGCTACCTTGGCTGCTTTTGCAGCTTCAGCGGCTTCCGCATCGGCTTTCGCCTTTGCCTCTGCAGCTTTGCGCGGAGCATCGAGTGCTTCCTGGTGCGCCTTGATGTCATGCGAAGAGCGCTTCTTTCCCTTGATGATCTGGCCCTTTACAAGAATGTTGTGGACCGTATCGGTCGGCTGTGCGCCAACGCCGATCCAGTAAGTTGCGCGATCTTTGTTGATGGAGCTCGTTTTTTCACGCGGGTTCCAAAAACCGAGGTCTTCAACATACTTTCCGCCCATTTTCGATCGCTTTTCCGCGACCACGATACGGAAGGTCGGCTGATGCTTCTTCCCGATTCGATTTAACTTTATTGCTAACATAGTTGTAGTAGAATACTGAATAACTCGGGAAAATGCAAGGGCCACGGCACTGTCACTCCAGACGCTTCTCTTTGTCATTCCCGCGGAGGCGGGAATCTATGGAATACTGGATCCCCGCCTCCGCGGGGATGACATACAATAGAATACAGTTTTTGTTCGGCACTGAAAAAGACGCGTTACGAAATGCGTCTTTTTTATATGATTACACGGTAATCGGCGAGTCAAACTTCACGGAAAGCAGTTTTGATGTGCCGTCTTCGTTCATGGTCACGCCGTAGAGCACATCGGCGACTTCCATGACGGTGCGGTTGTGGGTCACCACGATGAACTGCACCTTATGCGCAAATTCTTTGATGAGATGCGCGAAGCGTTCCGAGTTGCGCTCGTCGAGCGGCGCGTCTATTTCATCGAGTACAAGGAACGGGGGAGGGCTCACGGAAATGAGCGCAAAGAGTGCGGCGATGGAAACAAGGCTCTTTTCCCCGCCGGAAAGCACATCGAGGCTGTTGATGCGTTTTTTCGGCAGGCTCAATTCTATTTCAATGCCCGATTGCACTGGCTCCTCGGCTTGCGGTTGGTCTTCCAATTCGGAAACCTCTCCACTCAGGTCTTCGACAATGTGTTCGATGCTACGCGTCTTGATCTTCATCTTGGCGCTCCCACCACCGAACATTAGCCGGAAGAAATGGTTGAACTGGTCGTTGATGTCTTTGAATGCGCCATTGAACTTTCCGGCCACATCACGCTTTAGCTCCTCGACCAATTGCGCAAGGTCGGTGGATGCCTTTTCAAGATCGGCCGATTGCGAAACGAGATGCGCGTGGTGCGCCTCGACTTCGTCCGCTTCGGCTATGAGCGTTTCATCTACCTCGCCAATGGAAAGCAGTTCCGCGCGCAAGCGGAATATGCGGTGCTCCAGTTCGGAAAGCTGGTGGTCGGCCAATCCTTCGGCCGCCGCGAGCGCATCGAATTGCGCCGGGTCGTGTTCGTTGCGGACCCAATCGGCCTTCAGGTCGGCGAGCCGAATGGATAGTTTCTCGCTTTCAAACGAAAGGCGTTGCATGTGGCTTTCGATGGAACGGATCTCTTCGCGCTTTGTTTCCGTGCGGCTGAACGCTTCGCGGAAGCGACGATTAAAATCTTCGAGCCCCTGCGAAAGCGAATCCTGCGCGGTGCGCACCGCGGTCAGCTGTTCGTCGAGTTCAGCGAGCGATGTAAGCAGGGCGGTCTTTTCCCGCTCGATTGCATCGTGCGCCGCTGAATAATCGGGTTTCGATTTTTTGTCATCCTGAACTTGTTTCAGGATCTGCGGGTTGAGATACGAATCTATTTTTGCGGCAAGTGTTTTGACGGTTTGGGAAAGACGATCGATATCTTGCGAATCTGCGTGCTCTTCGAGCGCGTGCTTGATCTGGCGGATCAACGCAAGCATTTCGTCCTTGCGGTACACGACGCCATGGTCGGAAGTTGCATCGGTCGAGAACTCGAGTTTTGCTTCAAGCCGCGCGACATCCTTTTGCAGTTGGAACCGCTTAGCAAGCAGGGCAGTTTCCTGTTCTTTGAGCGCGACCGCTTCGGTGTGCCGGTCTTTGGTTGCCTCGATGGCTTCGAGCGCGCGTTCAAGCTCTGCGAGCTCCGCTTGCTTTGCGGAAATGCCTTCGCGAAGCCCGGCAAGATCGGCCTCTGTGCGGGCAAAAGCCACTTTGAGCGCAGTCGCTTTGGTGCCGAAAAAGCTTTGTTCCGCGCTGGCGAGCTCGTCGCGCTTTTGATCGCGGGTTTGATATTTGGAAACTTGTCGCTTGAGCGTGCGCAGTCGCGGAGCGACTTCTTCTATCATGATGCGGATCTTTTCCAGATTAAGCGCCGTGTTTTTTAACTTGCGCTCCGCCTCGAGTTTCTTCAGCTGGTATTCTTTCAAGCCGAGGATTTCTTCTATCATAAAGCGACGCTCCTGCGGGGTGGCGCGCACGAACAGATCGCTGGACCCTTGGTTGATAATGGTCAGACCGCGGGTGCCCAAGCGTGAACGGGCAAAGAAGTCGATGATATCCTTTGCGCGGACATCGGATTTGTTGAGCCCGTAGGTGGAATTGCCGTCGCGGGATATTTCACGCGAAACGGAAACTTCGTCGAAGTCGAGTGGAAAAAATTTGCCACTGTTGTCGAAGTTAATACTGACGCTTGCCATGCCCGAGCGGGCGCGCTTGGGCGTGCCGGCAAAGATAAGATCTTCAGCTTTGCCGCCACGGAGGTTCTTTGCCTCGCGTTCGCCGAGGATCCAGCGAATCGCGTCGATGACATTTGACTTGCCGCTGCCGTTCGGCCCCACGATGGCGGTAATGCCCCCGGGGAACTCGAGCACGGTCTTTTGCGCGAATGATTTAAATCCGTTCAGTTCAAGCGATTTCAACAACATGATGTTTCAAGAATAGCAGGGAAAAGGATATAAAGAAATAGGAAAACTTGACAAAAGCAGTGGAATATATTACTATATTTATAGTAGATTTTTGAGATATAGGGCGTATCGCCCACGGGACATTCACAATTATAAAGAGGAGCAGTAAGATGAAAAAGAATATATTGTTGGCAATCCTTTTTTTAGCGGTCGTATTATCGGTGAGCGTTTTGATGGATCGTTCAGCAAAGAATAATGCCATCGAGGGGGCGAGAAGTAGGGTTGCCTATCAGGCAACGGTCATGGCCGACGCTTCCGTTTGCAGGAATTTTCCGGAGATTCTGTACGCGGTATATATCTGCGTGGGAGACGGATTGGGGAACGGGGAGTGTCGCGTACGATCCGTGGCCGCGGAAAAGGCAAATGTGCCTCTTGAAAAAGGGGACAATGTTACGATATACACGACAGGGGAAGACCCTATGGAGGGACGCGGGCTTCTCACGGTATCGCGTATCGTAAAAACAAAATAGTCCGCTTCTTCGCAGAAGAAAAGCCCCCGTCACTATGGCGGGGGATTTTTTGTTGAATGGCCATCCTGAACTTGTTTCAGGATCTTATAATCATGAGATCCCGGCTCGGAGGCCGGGATGACAATTCGCTACTGCGCGTTATGCCGCTGCAAACTTCTTCAACGCATTCTTTGCGGCTTCTATTTCCGCTTCCTGCTTGGAAAAGCCTTTGCCGCGGGCGGCGAATTCTTCGCCGAAGTACGCACCGATCTCGAACACTTTGTTGTGGTCGGGGCCTTCTTCGCTCAGCACCACATAGCGCGGGGTGACCTTGTACTTTTCCTGCACGATTTCCTGTAAATGACTCTTCGGGTCCTTGTGCAGATTTTTCTCGACGATCTCGGTGGAGTGGGCGAGTACATGTTCGGAAATGAACTTCGCGACGGCGGCGTAGCCTTGGTCAAGATAGATCGCGCCGATCAATGATTCAAATGCGTTCGCGAGAATGACCTCCTTTGCGCGCGCGGTATCTTTTGCCTCGCCACGGGACAGTAAAATGGAACCGTGCATTTTGATGCCATCTGCGATGCGCGCAAGTATTTGGTAGTTCACCAGCGCCGCGCGGATGCTGGTCAGTTCTCCCTCGGGAGAGTTTGGATAGGCGTGGAACAAATGTTCCGTTACGACGAGTTCAAGGACTGCGTCGCCCAAAAATTCGAGCCGTTCATTATGGGGAACGCCCCATTTCGGGTTTTCATTGATATAGGAACGATGCGTAAGCGCTTCTTTGAGCAGGTCGAGATTGTTGAATTGGATCCCGATGGTTTGTTGTAGTTTTTCGAATTGGTTCACGATAGCGAACATTCTTCATTCCTAATAGCTGATGCGCGGTTTATGCCTTGTCATCCTGGGTTAACTGACATGTAATCATGTCACCCTGAACTTGTTTCAGGGTCTGTGTCTGTTTCAGGATCTCGTGGCTCATTTGCGAGATTCCGGATCAAGTCCGGAATGACAATTCCACGAATAAGATATTAGGAATGAGGAACGTCATTCCTCATTAGGCTTGATTTCTGTCGATTGTTCAGGCCCTCCGTTTTTGGTTGCTGGTTTTTGGTCATCGGTTATCGGATGGATCTCTTTATAGACCGTGCCGAGTACGCCGTTGATGAACTTGCCGGAGTTCGGACCGCCAAAGTTTTTGGCAAGCTCGATGGCTTCGTTGATGGCGACCTTCTCGGGGATCTCGTCGTGGTCCGCGAAGAGCAGTTCATACAGTCCGATGCGCAATACATTGCGGTCGATGACCGGGATCTGTTCAAGTGGCCATTGCGGAGCGGCGCGGCGGATAATGTTGTCGATCTCCGGCATATGCGCGATGACGCCGTTGATAAGCTTCCATGCAAACTCGGGTTCGTCGATACCCGCGCCGAATTCGACGAGGTTGCGCTCGATGACCGCGGTGAGTTCTTCTTTCTGCTTATAAAAATCCCACTCGTACAATGACTGCAATATGATAGACCGGATTAGGTGTCGTGTTGCCATACAATATAATGTGCTGATTAAGGTACTTTAAGTATAGAACAAAATTGCCGACAGTAAAAACGGTCGGCAATTTCTTTACTGTGCGATTTCTTTTTTGACCTTCAGGCGAGGGGCCTTTACGACCGATCCCTTATAGCTTCCGCAATTTGCGCAATAGCGATGCGGCATCACCGGGGACTGGCAGCTCGGGCAGACCGCGATCTGGCTCGGCTTTAAAGCCAAGTGGGATCGGCGGCGTCCTACCTTTGATTTAGTATGATGTTTTACTGGTACTCCACCCATAGTATGTGTAACGCGTAACTGATTAGTATTCGGTAAAAGGCACGTGGATGCCCGATACAGTAGAAGAACTATATAAAAGTATGGCAATAAAGTCAATCCCCGTATAGGGATGCAGCGCCGGGAAATGTAACGACTTACGATGTCGTTACATCGCTTCCCCCGCACCCTCATTTAGATAGAAATTAGTAACCATCCCTACGTTGTCATTCCCGCGCAGGCGGGAATCTCGTTGTTGTTGCCTCGGCTGCAAGATCCTGGGTCAAGCCCGGGATGACACCATTCCCCACGTTGTCATTCCCGTCTGCCATGGGCGAAGGAATCCAGTATTTTATTGCGCATTTAGTAATGAGTAATTTTCTTCCCCCTATCCTCGGCGTGTGGTAGTATGGAAGCAATGACGCTCGAAGAGAACAAGCCAAAAGGGGACGACCTGCAAATAGACGCGGTTTTGCGCCCGGGGAAGTGGGATGAATACATCGGGCAGGAGCGTATCAAGGCAAATGTCCGCATTATGATAGAAGCGGCCCAAAAGCGTGGCGAACGGCCCGACCATATGCTGTTTTACGGTCCGCAAGGATTGGGCAAGACAACGATAGCAAACCTGATAGCGCGGGAAATGGGCGCGCAGATGCGTACGACCTCGGGGGTTAATATGGAAAAGACGGGCGATTTGGTCTCTACGCTGGCAAATTTGGAAGAAGGGGACATTTTGTTCGTCGATGAAGCGCATCGCATTAACCGTACTATAGAAGAAGTCCTGTACCCGGCCATGGAAAGTCGCAAGTTGCACATGACCATCGGCAAGGGCCCGGCCGCACGCCAGCTTACGCTGGACCTGCCGGCATTTACATTGATTGCGGCAACCACGCGGGTAAACCTGCTGTCTGCCCCGCTTCGATCGCGTTTTGGCGCGATATTTAGCATGGACTACTATGAACATGCGCACATCGAAGAGATCATCCGCCGCTCAGCGCGCATCCTTGGGCTCGATATCGAACCGATTGCGGTCGCGGCCATAGCCAAGGCATCGCGCTTTACGCCACGCACGGCGAACCGATTGCTCAAGCGCGTGCGCGACTTTGCGCAGGTAAAGGAAATGCCGGTCATTACCGAAGAGGCGGTGCTCGACACATTGGAACTGCTTGAAATAGACGAACTTGGACTGGAGAAGTGGGATCGCCGCCTGTTGGAAAGTATAATCACGAAGTTCAACGGCGGCCCGGTGGGGCTTAATACATTGGTCGCCATCCTCGGCGAAGACAAGGGTACGGTGGAGGAAGTCTACGAGCCATTTCTTATAAAAATGGGATTGTTGCAAAAAACATCGTCGGGCCGCACCGTAACCGAAGAAGCCTATGCGCATTTGAATCTGAAACGGTTTAAGGTACAATGACGAGTACGAAACATGTAGCATGTAGCAAGTTGCATGTAGTACGCGGCATGAAAATGCAGCCCCTATGTCATTCCCGCGGAGGCGGGAATCCATTCCATATATAGATTCCCGCCTCCGCGGGAATGACAACGCTCAAAATTATGTTCTACCTATTTAACACCTATCTATACGTTCCGCTTTTCAATGCGTTGATCTATCTGTACGATAAGTTTTCGTTCGGCGATCTCGGCATCGCGATCGTTCTGTTGACTATTTTGGTGCGCATCGTGCTGTACCCGTTCTTTTATAAGGGCGCGCGCGATCAGGCGATCATGCAGAAAATAGCCCCAAAGGTAAAAGAAATACAATCCAAGCACAAGGACGACAAGCAAAAGCAGGTAGAGGAAATGATGGCCATCTATAAGGAGCACAAGGTAAATCCGTTCTCTGCGTTTTTCTTGCTGCTCGTGGTGCAGCTGCCGATACTTCTTGCCATGTACAAGGTATTTACGACCGGCATAAAGACCATGCCGCAGGACGTTCTGTATTCGTTCGTACCGCATGTTGGAATGCTGAACTACATGTTTCTTGGGGCCCTCGACCTATCGCAGAAAAGCATCGTGTTGACCCTTGTTACGGCCATGGCGCAGTATTATCAGGCGAAGCTCATGCTGCCCAAGAGCAACAAGGCGTTTAAGGATCTTGAAATGGCCGAAATGATGGGCCGCCAAATGATGTACATGGGCCCGATATTGACCGTGGTGGTGCTTATGACCATGCCGTCGGCCATTGGATTGTACTGGCTTACGACAACCTTGTTTTCCGCCGGGCAACAGGTCATAATCAATAAAAAGATCAACATAGTTAAAGACCATGGAAAACTTGTCGTTGCAGGAGATAATTAAAGAGCTGATAGGGAAAATGGGATTTCGGGATTATACCGTCAGTTATGACGAAGAAGCCCGAAGAGCCAGTATTCTTATTGAAGACGGAAAGTTTCTTGAAAAGAACTTGGCGAATTTCATTGCAGACCTGAATTATTTGGTCCGCTTGATTACGAAGAAATTTGATTGGGAGCAGATAACGATCGATGTGAACAATTACCGCAAGCAACGCGAAGCGTTGATAGTCGAATTGGCAAAGGCGGCCGCGCGCAAAGTTGCGGCCACGCAACAGGAAATAGCACTGCCTTCCATGAATGCCTATGAGCGCCGTCTGATCCACGCGGAGCTCGCCGAACGTCCGGATATCAAAACGGAAAGCGCAGGAGAAGGAAAAGATCGCGCAGTGGTCATCAAGCCGTTGTAATACATAAAGCAAAACACCTGCCGCTGGCAGGTTTTTTATATATGGATGTGGTATACTATATTATATTCATAACAAACGTCGCAATTTATCAAAAAAATTAGCATGAAGAAAAAAAATATTGCACTTATGATCGGCGCGGTCGCCCTGGCGGCGGGTTTAGGTGCGGGGTATGTTTTCGTGTACCAGCCGGCAAAAGAAAATAACCGGCTTATCAAAGCGGTGGCGGATCTTAACGGCACGGGAAATTATGCAGATGCGCAAAAGCTGCTTCTTGAAAAAATGGAAGCAACGGACGCGCCGGATATCAGGCTCATGCTGGCCAACTCATATTTGGACGAAGGGAGCGTGCGCGGAAAAGAAGCGGAGGCAAGCAAAAAAGCCCAGGCGATTTTGTTCGAAGTGGAGAAACAATATCAAGGGGTTTATCTGTACGACCTCTTGGGTTATTCATACGAAATCGTAAATGATTTCGATAAGGCGCTCGAATATTACGGGAAGGCGTTGGCTATCGATGGCGAATCGGTAAATACGATCTTTAGCATCGGGCACGTGCATTGGTTGCGCGGCGAAAACGAAACAGCACTGACCCATTATCGGAAAGCCGAACAATCAATGGATGGCAAGACGGATGTTTCCGTCCGGGCGAAGGTATATGCCGGACTGGGGATGCTCACGAATAATTTAAGCGAGGCGGAAACATATTTTTTGAAAGCGATCGACGCGTATGAAGGCGGGGCATTCAGGTCCGAAATGTACGCGAACCTGTCGAACTTGAAGCTGGTTGTAAGCGATGATGAAAAGGCATGGGAGTATGCAAAATTGGCCGTCGATGCGGACCCCTCCAGCGAAATGGCATATTTGGCTTTTGTAAAAAGCGCAATGGCCCAGGAAGACAGATTGCGAGCCGAATGGGAAAATGTCCGGGCAAACCTTTTTAGGGCGATCTTACTTGCCCCGGTAAAGGCAGAGCCTCAGTATCTGCAGGGGAAATTCGAATTTATTTCCGGGGATTATGTCCAAGCCATACGAAGCTTCAACGTTGCGCTTTCGCTTCTCGACGGGGACAATTCGTTGAACGCCGCCGGCAGGAATACCCTGAGGGGAGATATCTATCTGGACATGGCAACGGGCTATTATCTTTTGAAAGATACCGAAAATGCAAAAAAATATGTCGACGAAGCGATCAGGACCAATCCGATAAAGATCGCCTATATTCTTCAGGGGGAGCAATTCAAGGATATCTATTCGCTGATAAAAAATTAAACCATAGCAAACATTAAAACCATGAAGCATTACATGAAATTGATAGGAATGGTGGCATTGGGGCTTCTGTTGCCCGGTTTTGCATTTGCCGCTACCACCATTAATTACGGCGGGGTTACCGTCACCGTGGAGGACAATGGGAACTTTTCGGGAGGAGGTCGTACTGGTTACATAGATATTCCAACGGGGCAGTTTCGTATGAACGCACTCCCAGGAGAGGTGTCCGTAGGCGGAGCTTTTTATGGTGAGTTAGGGCGTCTTCCCGGGGCGGTGGTAAGCACGGACGTTGCGGGTGGAGGAACGGTAAGTACTGTCATCGACCGCGATCACCCATACGAGTATCACAAAGCGATGTTCACGGCTGGAGTTAATTATGTGTCTGCATATAACAACAATGATGCCGCCGGCATGCAGGCCGCCGTTGCCATCGCAACAGATTACATAGGGACCCAGCATAGCCTCACCATAACGAACAATTCCAACGGGAGCATAAACTACGGATGTGACAATATCCAAAACTCGACAATTACGTTGGGGCGAGTGACTCCGGTAGTTCCGCCAGCTCTGCCGCCCGCTCCGTCGGTAAGCGTGTCTGCTCCGTCGGTGGTGGAAATACCCGGCTCGGTACGGGTGTCATGGTCTTCGTCCAACGCGAGCGATTGTTCGGGCTGGGGAGAGTGGGCCGTGTCCGGCCTGTCGGGTGCCCAAACGATATGGGATCCGACGGTATCCGCCCAGCGGGGGAGCCATACGTTCGGTGTCACGTGTTCCGGTCCCGGAGGATCGGCATCGGATTCCGCATCGACCCGCGTGATGCATGTTCCGCAGTGTTCGTTCGCCGCAAATCCGACATCGATCATACCTCCGCAAGAATCGGTTTTGTCGTGGAGGTGCCAATATGCGGATGCCTGCTCGATCACCAGTGGCATAGGTGCGGTAAATCCGGCAAGCGGCTCAAGAAGCGTGCGTCCGCAGGTGACGACGGCCTATATATTGACCTGTTCCAATCTTGACGGTAGTAGGTCATTCCCGGCAAGCGTTTTGATAGGAACCACGGCAGTTCCGGGAACTGCAGGAACCCCGACAACTTCGGGAACTGCAGGAACCCCGACAACTCCAACCACTCCAACCGTTCCGGCAGGAACTTCGGGAGCCACAGGAGGATCAGGAACTTTGGGAGGATCAGGGACTTCAGGAACTACGGGAACCCCAGGGACTATAACAACCCCGACAACTCCGACACCTACCATACAGATCCACGAAGTGCTTCCGTAAGAATTAAAAAAGCCGTGCGCCTTGGCGCACGGCTTTTTTGTTTTGTCTTGTCATTCCGATTTTATAACACTCAAAGTTCCCCCCAATTATCTCCAATTTCCACATTTACAGTCAGTGGAACCTTAAGCGTGTAGACGGATTCCAAAATATCTTTGATCTCGTCGACGGTCTGTTGCAAGCTATCGGTATCTTTTATTTCAAACACGAGTTCATCGTGCACGGTCAAAAGCATTTTTACATCGGCTCCCCATAAACCTTTGGCGGAAAGATGTTCCTTTACTTTGACCATGGCCGACTTGATGATGTCGGCCCCGACGCTTTGAATGGGAAAATTGATGGCCATGCGTTCGGCCTCCGATTGCAGCATCTTGTTGAATGACATGATCTCGGGGAGCGGACGAATGCGCCCGTTGATGTTTTCCACAAATCCTTGCTCGCGCACCTTTGCAAGCACGCCCTCCTGCCAGTGTTTAATGGTAGCAAAATCCTTAAAATATTCTTCTATGAATGTTTTGGCCTCTTTGGGCGAAAGGCCGCTTTGTTGGGCAAGTGCCCGCGCGCCCATGCCATAGATCACGCCGAAGTTCAGAGTTTTGGCGACCTTGCGCATGCTTGGTGTAACATCCGCAAGCGGAACATTATAGATTTTGCTCGCCGTGATCTGGTGAATGTCGGAATTGCTATTGAATGCGCGTAGCATCTCGGGATCTTCGGTAAGCGAAGCAAGGATGCGCAGTTCGATCTGTGAATAGTCGAGCGATACCAGCTTGGAGCCGGCAGGCGCGACAAATATGTCGCGCACCGATGGGGGAATGTTCTGCAGGTTGGGCTGTTCGCAGGTAATGCGGCCGGTAGCCGCCTTGAGCTGTACAAAGGTCGGGTGAATGCGGCTGTCAGTCTCGCTCATGCGCTTGAGCGGTTCAAGATAGGTAGACTTCAGTTTAAAAAGTTCACGATATTTAAGTATGAGGTCGACAAGCGGTACGGTTGCGCGAAACTGTTCTATTTTGTCGATATTGGTCGATTTGATCTTGAGCTGGTACTTTGTTTTGAGCAACTCAAGCAGTTGCTTGGGCGAGTTTGGATTAAAGACCTGTCCGGCCTCGTGGTAGAGTTCCTTGGTCAGCGCGTCGATGTCACGATCAAGTATAACCTCCTTTTCCGCCAACCGTACGCGGTTGATCATAATGCCCCATTGCTTCATTTCCTCAAGAATTGGCACGAGCGGCCGCTCGACATCATCAAGAAGCGCTTTTGAAAGCATGGGTTGCGCATCCAAAAAGGAAAGCTGATTTGTATTCCTGCCCTTTACTGTATCGCTTTTTGCCATTTCGCCTCTCTTTGTCATTCCGGCGGAGGCCGGAATCTCGTGTTCGGCAGGAACTAACCGTTTGACGATCGAATTAAACCCCAAATCTTGCAGATACGGAACAATAGCATCGATAGGGAACTGTTCATACTTGATCTCATCGATCGAAGTAATGCCAATTGGCGCATCGCGCCGAATGGTCGCAAGTTGTTTGGATAGCATGGCAATTTCCTCATGCTCTGCAATCTTTTTGTAGGACGCCATTTTCTTTGCTTGTCCCGTGGAAAGCGAAGCTTTCTTTGCGGGGTCGGTATCATCAGATGCCTTAACGGTGACAAAAAAGTTTTCCAGCGAGCCGAACTCTTGAATGATCGCAGTAGCGGTCTTTGGCCCTACGCCGCGCACGCCGGCGATGTTGTCGGAAGTATCGCCCACAAGCCCTTTGTAATCAGTAAGTTGGGCGGGTGCTATGCCATAGCGTGCCTCGACGGCAGTTTCGTCGTACGTGATGGTTTCACTGATGCCTTGTTTGAGTGTTTCCACGACGACCTTGTTTCCCTCGACCAACTGTAATGCGTCGAGGTCGCCTGTCAAAATGACGACCTGCACATCTTTTTCTCCTTTGAATTGTTCTGCGGCGGTACCGATGAGATCATCTCCCTCGAAGCCGGGGACTTCATATGTTTTTACACCGAACACATCGAACAGATTATGCGCTTCGATGATCTGCGATACCAATTCGTCAGGCGCCTTCGGGCGATGCGCCTTGTATTCGGCGTACATCTCCTTGCGAAAGGTGGGCTCGGGACGGTCAAAAAAAGCAACCGCGTATTCGGGGTGCTCTTCCTTGAATATTTTTATCAATACGTTCGCAAGGCCATAAAGCGCACCGCTTGGCCTCCCATCGGGCGCGGTCAGGTTTGGGATGGCATGGAACGATCGATGAATGAGCGCATTCGCATCAATAAGCAACAGCTTCTTCATAGAGATAAGTATACCACAAGAGCTGGCGTTCCCATCCCTTCCTCTGTCATTCCCGCGGAGGCGGGAATCCATGGTTGCTTCGACCATAAGATCCCGGGTCAAGCCCGGGATGACACCCTCTCCGCATTGTCATTCCCGCGCAGGCGGGAATCCATGGTTGCTTCGACCATAAGATCCCGGGTCAAGCCCGGGATGACACCCCCTCCGCATTGTCATTCCCGCGCAGGCGGGAATCCATGGTTGCTTCGACCATAAGATCCCGGGTCAAGCCCGGGATGACACCCCCTCCGCATTGTCATTCCTGCGAAAGCAGGAATCTCGTTGCCGTTGCTTCGACCATAAGATCCCGGGTCAAGCTCGGGATGACAGAAAAGCGGAATGACAGAATAAAATATGATACAATAAAACCATGCAATCAAAACGTGGCTTCTCATTATTGGAAACATTGCTCTATCTCGGAATCTTCGCCATCATCGGCGGATCGCTGTTCGGCATCCTCACGAACGTGGTGCGCATTTCCACGCGGGAGGTTTCAGGCGATGAAGTTTCCAGCCAGCTGCAGTTCGCCATGGAGACGGTTTCCCGTTTGGTCCGAGAATCTTCGGCCATAGAAACGGAAACCACGGCGACTACCACGCTTAAGCTCCGTATGCAAAACCCGGCGCTCGACCCCACCTGCATCTTCATGGAAAACGGCGTCCTTAAATTGTCTCAGGGCCCCGATGCATATCAGCCGCAGAGCTGTGTCGCCACGGCAACCAACCTCACTACCGACAAGATCGTCGTCGATAGCGCATTTTTCAAACGCGTGGAGTTTTCTGGCGGCCACGACCAAGTGGCGATCGACCTGCAGTTTTCCAATACCGCGACCGGAGCAAATAAAATATCCCGCGCATTGCGTTCCGGCATTTCCCGCGCTTCCGCGGCCACATTTGATTCCGATCTGCTCCCGAGTTCCGACGCACAATATGAGGTAGGAGCATCTTTGCTGGGAGGAAAACGATGGAAGAATGTAGCACTAAGCGGGGTATTGTATTTGGGGAACGCGGCGGTCGACCCGACGGGCGCCAACGGAGCGATATACTATAATACCGGCACAAGCGTGTTTAGGGGATATATCAACGGTGCATGGACCGATATTGCTTCGGGGGCATCGCTATGGACGCCGAGCGGTCCAAATATGTATTCCGGCGTGAGTGGAAACGTTGGTATCGGAGTTGTAGCACCTACGTATAAGCTGGAAGTGAATGGTAATTCCGCAAACAGTACGGGTGTATGGGCGGTGCGGTCGGATGAACGGTTGAAGCGCGATATCGCTCCGATCAACAATGCATTGCAAACGGTCATGGCACTGCAAGGGGTAGGGTTTAATTGGAAAGACGATGATAAAAATGACCAATTCGGCAGGGTAATGGGCTTTATTGCGCAGGACGTTGAAAATGTTTTGCCGCAATGGGTAAAAACGGATGCGGACGGGTACAAGCGCATCGAAACAATCGGCATGGATGCACTGCTTGTGGAATCGATCAAAGAACAGCAAAAGATAATAAAAGATCAAGAAAAACGCATCGCCAATTTGGAACAGCAATTAACAAAGTAAAGGCCTCGGTAGGCGAGAGAGTAAGAATCCAGTATAATAAAAGCAACATGAACATACACGACATTGCAGTAACCATCATTCCGGATTCCCGCGGGCAGGATACGCTCGAAGTCACCTTGTCTTGGGACAATAACGGGCAAACGGTATCCGCAAAGGCAAGCGCTCCGAGCGGAAAGAGCACGGGCGTGCACGAAGCATTCGTGTTGGAGCCGGCGAAGGCGCAGACGGTGCTTGAATCCGTAAAGGCGGATATATTGGCAAAGAATTTCGCGAGCCAAAAGGAATTCGACGAATTTTTGATCGCCCTCGACGGAACGGAAAACAAGGAAAGGCTCGGAGGCAATCTGATCCTTACCTTGTCACTCGCGTTCGCGCGGCTCAAGGCGCAAGAAGAGGGCAAGGAACTGTTCCGTTACATTCGCGACATCAGCGGACTCGAGATCGTGGGTAGCCGCATGGTGCGATACCCCATCTTTAACGTCATTAACGGCGGTGCGCATGCGAACAACAAGCTCGACTTTCAGGAGTTTCAGGTCATCCCGACGGTAGATAGTTTTGAAGAAGCATATCGCATCGGAAAGGAATATTATGAAAAGCTGGGTGAAGCCATTCGGCAGAAATTCGGGGCGGAAAACGTAACGTTGGGCGACGAAGCGGGCTACTCCGCGCCGTTTGAAAGCAACGAAGAAGCAATTGCGCTTATGAAGTCGGTCATCGCGGCAAACAATTATCCGTTGCGCATCGGCATGGACGTTGCGGCAACCTCGTTCTTTACCGATGGAGGCTATATGGTGGACGGCCGCCGCCTTTCCGCACAGGAGTTGCTTGGCATCTACTACGATCTCATTTTTCGTTACGACATACTTTCATTCGAAGATCCATTCGAGCAGGAAGCATTTGGAGATTTTAAAATGCTGTACACGCGCTTGAACCAAGGAGGTCTCGATGCGTTGATCATTACCGACGACCTCACGACCACAAACCCGAAGCGGTTTGAGCGGGCCATTACCGAACAGGTTGGCAATGCCATTTTGGTAAAGCTGAATCAAATAGGCTCATTGACGGAAACATTGCGCGTGGTGCGCATGGCATATAGCAACAATTGGAAGGTGGTCGTGTCGCATCGCAGTGGCGAGACCATGGATGATTTCATCGCCGATCTTGCCGTCGCCGTGGGCGCATGGGGCTTGAAATCGGGCGCACCCGGCAGGCCGGAGCGCACGGTAAAGTACGACCGCGTGGTCGCGGTTGAAGGTTTGATCAAACAAGGAAAATAACACATAAAAACACCCGCCATGACGGGTGTTTTTATGTGTATGAACTTCAGATCCCTCGGCTACATTCCATGGAGTTTACCCTGAGCTTGTCGAACGGGCTCGGGATGACAATTCTCTCTCGTGGACTTTCTTTGCCGCGCCCGTCTGCAACGCTTGCGTAGCAATGCGGATAGAAAAATGGGAATCCATTTGCAGTGGTAGTGGATCCCCGCCTCCGCGGGGATGACAATACAGGGGAGTGTGTCATCCTGCAGCATCCCGTTATTAGTCATCGGTTATCGGTCGTAGGTTATTTTCCCCCTCCCATACCGTATACCTACTACCCCATACTCTCTACCTAAATTCCCCCCCCTCCCATCTCTAATCTCCAACCTCACATCTCTCACCTCTCACCCACCTCTACCCACCCCCTCTCCCGATATGTTATAATAAATCCAATGAACGTAAAAATAAAACTTGGCTTGCAACTGTTTGCAATTACCGTACTGAGCATCGCCATTGCAATGGTCGCCCGCGAAGGCCTTGCGTGGACGAGTCCATCGATCAATCCGCCCGGAGGTTCGGGAACGCTCAAGGCGGATGGTGGCAATATCGGCATCGGCATAACGACTCCATCGCAAAAGCTGGATGTGGACGGATACGTAAAAGGCACCGGCATGTGCATCGGCGCGAGCTGTATTACCGCGTGGCCGACCGGGGGAGCGGGCGGTTCGGGCACGGTAAATTATGCCGCCAAGTGGACGTCTTCGTCGGCGTTGGGAAACTCGGTCATTTATGATAACGGAACAAATATCGGCATCGGCACCGCATCGCCCGATGCCAATTATAGAATAACCACCAGCGGTGGCGGCATTAAGGCAGAAAACAGTAGCGCATCCCAACCGGCGGGTTATTTTAGCAATGCAGGCGGAGGTCCCGCAATTACCGCAAACACCGGAGGCATTACCTTGGGCGGAGTGAACCGCACCAGCTGGCCCACATACACGGCCGGCACCGGCATTTCCATTGTAGGTACGACGATAACCAATACCGGACTAACATCAGAATCTGATCCATCGACCGGAACATTGAACACATCGGGAAATACATTGTGCAGAAGCGATTCCAGCGGCGTCATCCAATGTACTTCTGCGGAAACTGACCCATCGACCGGAACACTAAACACAGGAGGAAATCAATGGTGTAAAAGCGATTCCAGCGGCGTCATACAATGTACTTATTCGGGGTTTCCGAGTGCCTCTACCGCAATGTACACATTGCGTTATAATGGAGCAGATTGGATCAGTAATAGCGCTATACAAAGCGACGGGACGTATGTCGGGATAGGTACGGTGCCGTATGCCTCCTATGCTCTTAATGTGAATCAAAACATCGCCATCAATGGCACTGTCGTTGCGCGCAGGGATGGCTCAAATGCCTATCTGTTTCCATGGGGGTCGGGGTATGGCACAAATTCTGTGTATCTTGGCGGCGGCAGTGTGACCAATTTCGTCAATCCTTCGGGCAAGATCGGTGCGGCCTCTTTCTGTGACGCATCTCTCAATAATTGCAGATCAATGCCGTTGATTTCAGCCAGCGGGGTTTGCATGACGCTCGTGTCCGGTGTGTGGGCGGCGCAAAACACTACAACCGGAGGAGCGACTTGCAACGGGGCGTTGCATCAATTGGTCACGTGCCCTTCGGGAACGACAAAGATCCAAACAATGATACTCGATAACTCGGGTAAGGGCGGAGAAGGAGCCATTTGCATAAAGTTGTAAGGAACGTGCAAAACTCCCGCTTTGGAGCGGGAGTTTTTTTGTGTTTAGTCGATCATAAGATCTACCAGACTTTGCGCGGTCATTTCTTCAGGTTTGGGAATATGCATCAATTCCAAAATGGTCGGTGCAATGTCGGCAAGCACGCCGATCGAGCCCTGTTCCGCCGACCTGACCTCTGCTTCACTACGAATGCGTTTATATTCGTTCGCCACAAGATAAATGGGTACCGGGTTGGCATCGTGCTTCGTTTCCGGTTTGCCGGTCAGTGGGTCCGCAAGGCGTTCGGCGTTGCCATGATCCGATGTAACGATCATGATCGAATCGGTTGCAAGTGTTGCGTCGACGACCTTTTTAAGGGATGTGTCGATGACCCGTACTGCCTGCTCGGACGCTTCCATGTTGCCGGTGTGCGCGATGATGTCCGCGTTTGCATAATTAACCACAATAAGATCATACGCGCGCTCCTCGATGGCTTCCACAAGACGGCTGGTGATCTCATCGGCGCGCATTTCCGGATGTTCGGCGTGGCTGAACTCCTGTCGGGAGGGAATAAGCACGCGATATTCCCCGTCGAACGGCTTTTCGCGCAGGCCATTAAAGAAATAGGTGATGTGCGCGTACTTTTCCGTTTCCGCGATGCGCCATTGCGTTTTGTTGTGATCGGCAAGAACTTTGCCGAGCGGATTGCCAAGTGCATCAGGTGGAAAAAATGCGGGAATCCCGAACGAAGGGTCGTATTCGATGAAAGAGCAGAAGTGTACGTTGGAAAGCGGCGCGGTCGGAAATTCGGCAAATGCGGGATCGGTAAATGCCTTGACTATCTGTTTCATGCGGTCTTCCCGGAAATTGAAAAAGATGACCGCGTCGTCGTTTTTGATCGGTCGTGCAATTTCGCCGACGGGTGTGGGTACTATGTATTCATCGGTAAGGCCTTTCGCATAAAATTGTTCCACATACGGCGCAAGATCGGCGATGGGCGTTGCCGAGCCGGTCATGGCGGCATAGGCGGGCTGGATGCGATCCCAATGCTTGTCGCGATCCATGCCGTAATGGCGGCCGCCGATGCTCGCAAGCTGTTCGGGGTGGGGAAGTTTGGCAATGAGTTTTAGTACCGAATGCGGGTCGCTGTCACGCCCGTCGGCGATCAAGTGCAAGTTGATGCGCTCTGCAGGAAAATGTATTTGGTCGGCATAGGCAAGCAGTGCCGCAAGATGCTCAAACGAGGCGTGCACATTTGCTTCGCCCAAAAGCCCTATGATATTTACGGACGAGTTATTCGCGGTCGCGTGTGCAAACGCATTCTGCAGTACCGGATTGTTGAAAAATGTTTTGTTGCGAATGGCAAGCGTTATCTTCGGGTAGTTTTGATAGACGACCCGCCCGACGCCCATGTTCAAATGGCCCGCTTCGCTATTGCCTTCTTCGCCCCACGGGAGCCCCACGGAAATGCCCGAAGCCTGCAGGGTTCCGCCGGGAAAGTTGTGTTTCAAAAAATCGAATGTTTGCGGATTGACGGTGTGAATGGGATTGGAAAAATCGGGTCGCCCGACGCCCCATCCGTCGATAATGACAAGAATGACGGTTCTGCGTGTTTGCATATGGTTTATTGTACTGCAAATAACCCGTAGCCGACAACCGATAACAAGATATGTCTCCATGTTATTCCGGCCAAGCCTCTCCGCCCACCGACGGGAAACGGAATCCATTTGCAGTAGTACTGGATCCCCGCCTCCGCGGGGATGACACCTCTCTCGCATTGTCATTCCCGTGAAAACGGGAATCCAGCATTTTGCATTGTCATTCCGATCGGTCAGCTAACGGATGCGCTCAGGATGACACCTCTCCCTCGTAGCCCTTCTTTTGCATTGTCATTCCCGTGAAAACGGGAATCCATTTGCAGTAGTACTGGATCCCCGCCTCCGCGGGGATGACACCTATCTCGCATTGTCATTCCCGTGAAAACGGGAATCCAGCATTCCATTTAGAAATTAGAAATTAGAAATTCCCCCCCGCACCCTGTTATCGGTTATTGGTTATCGGTTATTCCTCCCATATTTTTCATATCACATAAAATTTGTTATGATACCAATATACAAGCAATCGAGATTATCTTATGGCTAATGCACCGTTGAAAAAAGTGAAGATGATGGACATCGTGCGGAAAAAATCCGTACATGAAGACATAAACCCGCTTTTAGGAAGGGGACAGCGGGAACAATTTACTAATGAACGAAAAAGGGAATCATTGCACATGGAAATGCGGAAAGAAGCCGTTGGCAGAAACGGCAACGCAATCGAAGAGCGTACGGAAACGGTGATCGATGAAAAAAGTGAAGTACAGAATGTTTCCGGGCATGCGCCACGTCTAATGGAAACATATGCGACCGCAGAAGCACGCGAGAGCGGGCGAATGATGCCGAAGATGTCTTCGCTGGACATGGATCATCCGATCGCCTATATCCCCAAAGAAAAAACGTCATGGGAAGAAAAAAGGGTGTTGGAGCGCATTGAGCGCCGCGAGCGCTCGGGCGAAAAAGAACGAAAACGGTTTAAGTGGGGTCGCGCGGCCGTGTGGGTCGGCGCGTGTGTGGCTCTTGGTATGGCGGCATATGTTGTTGCAGCCGTATTGCCGCGCGCGGAAATAACATTGGTGTCTAAAAAGGCAAACTGGGAATACGTAAATACGATCAGTGCCGGCACGAACATAGCGGAGGTAGACCCGGCTGGCCGGCGCATTCCGGTAGCGGTCTTTTTGGAAAAAAAGACGAACGTCTTTCAATTCCCGGCAACGGGCGCGGCAAAGAGCATCGAGCGAAAGGCAATCGGAAGAGTTACCTTATATAACGAGTTCAGCGAGAGCTCCCAGCCGTTGGTTGCGGGAACGCGACTGGAAACGCCAGATGGAAAGATATTCCGGTTGAATGCGCGTGTGGTTGTTCCGGGGGCGACAAAGAACGGCGGCGAGTTGGTTGCGGCAAGTGTTGAAGCAGATGTAACGGCCGACAGGGCAGGGGAAGCATACAATGTGGGCTCAATAGGCAAGTTCACGATCCCCGGGTTTGCGGGAACGCCGAAGTTCGAAGGATTTTACGCAAGTTCGAAAGATCCGATGACGGGAGGTTTTATCGGCGAAAGCAAATACCCGACCGCGGATGATATCCGAATGGCAAAAGAAAGCGCCGAACGGCAAATGAAAGACGTCATAGAGGCATTTCTTGCCACGCAGGTCGTCCCGGAGGGATTTAAGGTCATGGATAGCAGTAGGAAGTTTGCCGTCGTCAGGGCGGTTGTAAATGAAGGCGTTGATGACAGCGGTAATTTCTCGGTATACATGGAAGCCGAAGGAGGAGTAGACGCACTCAAAGAAGCGCAGGTACTTGAATTGATGACCGCGCTTGCCCGACAGGCGAAAGGCGATGGCGCACTGCACGTCAAGAGTCATACGATTTCATATGGTGCCATGGATGTAGACGCAAAAACCGGTTCAATAACCCTCCCGGTTGATTTCAAAGGAGTGTTTTGGAAACCGATAGATCTCGATGCTTTCAAATCGAAGGTCATGGGAAAGACGCAAGATGAGCTAAAGGCGATCATATTCAGCTCCGATGGCTTGGATAAGGCAGATGTTTCGCTATGGCCATTTTGGGTCCGCACCGTTCCTCAAGACATCGAGCGGGTAAAAGTGGAATTGCAATAGAGGAGGTGTCATTCCCGTGCATTGCCTTGCTATAGCTTTACGCGAAAGCAGGAAAACGGGAATCCATTTCAAAAAATAAACAACCGACGCATTTAGGTCGGTTGTTTTAGTGTAAAAGTCGGCAATATTTAAAATAAGCGGAAAATATGATACGCTTGGCATATGAAATCGGTTGATAAAAACATCGGCATACGGGCGGAGAAAATTGGCATAAAAATGGCCGTACTTTTTGGTTCACATGCAAACGGAACCGCAATTGACGTGAGTGATTATGATGTCGCCGTCCTCACGGACAGCAATCACTCTATTTATAAGAGCGATTTGGACTATTACGTAACGGTGTTAAAATTTCTTGAAAAAGAACTTGGTATACCGGCGGATAAATTGGATATTTCGGGTATCAATGAAGCGAACCCATTGTTTAGATACGGGATCTTTTCGAACGGTAAGCTGTTGTTTGGGAATAGGGATGAATTTGACGAACAGCGCGCACGGGCATTTCGTGAATACATCGATGCGGGGCCGTTGTTCGATCTGGAGCGCATGATGATCAAAAAACAAAATGAGCGATTGGCGAAAATGCTTGCATAAACCGATATGATAAACAAGAATTTTGTCCAAAGAAAAATAACGCTTATTTAGACAGATTCGGAACGCATAGCTCCGCTTTCCAAAGATTCGTTTGAAGAAATACATAGCGATTTTGTGAAGCAGGCGGCAGTCGAGCGGTTGTTGGCGCGGATTATTAACCGTGCGATCGACATCAATCAGCACATTATCGCCGAATATGACGCCGAGCGGATGCAGTCCCCGCTGGATTATCGGGAAACATTTTTGCGGCTGGCGGAATTCAAAATGTATTCGACGGCATTTGCCGAGCAGATTGGTAAAAGCATAGGTACGCGCAACATCCTTGCGCACGAATATGACAAGATCGACGATAGGTTGGTATACCAATCTATGGGGGATTGTCTGAAGGATTATACCAAATATTGCGGATATATACTGAAGTTTTTGGAAAAATAAATGCTACTAAAACGGTCAACTCGCGGGTTGACCGTTTTGATTGGTTTTTTACATTTGGCACCCCCAGCCTGTTCATCCGCCGGCTGGCGGATCAGGATAAAACTCCGGCCGGGGTCTGGGTTTGAGGCGGCGCGAGGAGGCCTGCCGGTAGACAGGGAGGCCGGAATCCAGTTCAGTGATGGTTGACAGTAAACCATCATAAGCCGTATCATATAAATATATGATAACAGATACCGCTGAGAAAATAATTGCATATATTGGCAAGGAAAAGCAGGTCATGCCGAATGAGCTGGTGCAATATCTTGGCATCTCGCGCCAGGCGGTGTTTAAGCAGCTGAAAAAACTCAGAAAGGAAGAACGTATCGAAAAAAATGGGGAAGCTCCTAAAACTTTTTATTATATACGGCATAACATGACGATCGCCGATATTAAGAAGCGGACACTGCCGGTACTGAAGAAACACGGTGCTAATTTTGTCGGAGTGTTCGGCTCGTACGCACGCAATGAGGCGACAAAGAAAAGCGATGTAGATTTATTGGTAGATTTCACGGAACAGAAAAGCCTGATGGATCTTGTGGGGATAGAGCAGGAACTATCAAATGCGTTACGCGTGAAGGTTGATATGATACTAAAAAAATCCCTTAATAATCGCATTAAACCGTATGTGATGGAGGATTTAAAAATTATTTATGAAAAAAGATAGTATATACGTGGGGCATATAGTGGATGCAGCCGATTTGATCAGGAAGTATATACAAGGCATATCGCAGGAGCAGTTTGAAGGGAATACGCTCGTTAGAGACGGCGTAGTTCGGCAGATAGAGATTATCGGGGAAGCGACCCGGGCAATTTCAGATGAGTTTAAAGATAAGCATCAGGATATTCCGTGGCACAAGATTGTCGGTATGCGAAACAGGCTGATTCACGAATATATCGACGTTGACGAAGCGGAAGTATACCGAACCGCAAAAAATGACATCCCCAAATTAAAAGAAGATCTGCTGAGGATGGTGAGATAAACGTATAGTTTACTGTAAACCATGCGTTTCCCAGTACGATTCCTGCCAAAACAGCCAGCCCTTTCGGGCTGGCTGTTTTGATGTTGGGCTTGACAACGCAGTAAAAATAACGCATAAAGAACATAGGAACGTTTTACAACGGAATATAATCAAAAATTGAGGTGCTTGCCATGAGAAAGGAGCTTGTTTTAGCGTTGTTCTTCGTATTTTGCTGTGCCGACGGTGTTTTTGCCAATGATCATGTGCAAGTGGCATTGGAACATGATCCTTACATATTTGTCTGGTCGGCGGCAATACTATCGATGGTGCTATCAAACATTGTTGCGCTTGTGTGTAAAAATAATATCGACAACGCCGCCATTGCAGTGATTGCCGGTGGCATTACCGCTTTCGTTGCAGGCGCAGCTGGCATCATCAGCGCAGTTGCTTTCTTCTCTGCCTTTGTTGGTAGTGCTGTCCTTCTCGTCTTCATTCCCAGCCTCCGCGACGGAAATATTATTCAGCGGGATTGGTATTGGATGGCGAGTGCCATATTCTACGTCTTGATGGTGGTATCGATTACCGCATTCTATTGGTGATTCCACGCCGTCATTGCCCTTGAGAGGCACCTTACCGCAGCACACGCTGCGGTTTTTTTATCAATATTTGCGTCATTGAAAGACGGAAATATCAGGCTCCAGTACTCTGGATACCGACTTTCGCCGATATGACAGCATGTTGCATCCGTTGTTGGTTTTCGGTTTTAGGTTATTGGGTGGCTTGCCTTGTTTTTTTAAAAAAACAGTGTACTATAATAAACATACCGTAAGTATTGCTGCGCACGAAGTGAACAAGTTACAAGAAACACCGTAAAAGCGGTGATTTACACTTGACTGTTCACTTGTTTTAGTCTAATATCTACATTTACATGCGACCCAGGAGGCAACCGAGACAACCAAAGGATCAAGGTAAGACAATTGTGCGAGGCATTGTTGTCGAATCATTGCCAGCCACGACCTTCCGGGTACGACTGGAAAAGGGCGAGGAGATACTTGCGTATCTCTCCGGCAAGATGCGGATACACTACATCAAGATACTGCCCGGCGACACGGTGACGCTCGAACTGAGCGAAGACGGCGCGCGGGGAAGGATCACGAGGAGAATGTAAAATTAACCAACAACCGAAAACCAAAAACCGACAACAAGAAGGCATAAGCAGATAAGCAGACGCATTTTGTTATAGGTTATAGGTTATAAGTCATTCATTATGAAGGTTCGAGCTTCAGTCAAAAAAATTTGTAAAGATTGTAAATCCGTGCGCCGACAGGGTCGCGTATTTATCATCTGCAAGAAAAACCCAAAGCATAAACAGCGCCAAGGGTAATAATCATTCACTACCATGCGATTAGTCGGTGTAAACATTCCAGACAATAAGAGAGTCGAGTATGCGTTGACATACATTCACGGCATCGGAAAGACCACTTCGGATGCTATTTTGGCTGCGACCAAGATTCCTGCCGATAAAATGGCAAAGGATCTCACGCAGGAGGAAATGAAAAAGATCCAAGAATACGTGGAAAAGAACTGCAAGGTCGAAGGCGAATTGCGACAGGTCATCAAAACGAACATTGCCCGCTTGAAGGACATCAATTGTTACCGGGGCACCCGGCACATAAAGAAGCTCCCGACCCGCGGACAGCGAACGAAGACCAACTCGCGAACCGTACGAGGAAACGTACGCAAGACCGCTGCAAGCGGAAAGCGCAAGTCCTCACTCAAGTAACCAACAACTAACAACCAATAACCAATAACGAACAACAAATAGCTAATAGTCGATAACGAGGCAAATAAGCTCCGGTTGTCGGTTGTCGGTCATGGGTTGTGGGTCAATAATATGGGCAAGAAAAAAGTCATAAAACAAACTGAAGCACAGGTGCTGAAAGAAAGCGACAACCTCGAAAAGACCATGACCAAGGTCTCGGGAAAGGGAGGAGGATCACGCAAGATCGAGCAGGGAAAGGTGTTCATCAACGCTACCTATAACAACACGCTGATAACCGTTACCAATAAGGGCGGCGATGTCATCGCATGGGTATCCGCAGGAAGCCTTGGTTTTGCCGGTCCGAAAAAGGCGACCCCGTTTGCCGCTTCAAAAGCGGTTGCGGCATTGGTCGAGAAATTGCGGAAGGTCGGATTGAGCGAAATAGAGGTGGTGGTGAAGGGCGTAGGCTCGGGTCGCGATTCAGCGATTCGTTCGTTCGCAAACCAGGGGTTCAATATCGTTTCGGTAAAGGACGTAACCCCGATCCCGCACAACGGTCCTCGGGCAAAGAAACCACGGAGAATTTAAAAAAACTATTAACCAATAACTATTGACTGATGACAGAAGGCGGATCGGAGGAGGTATCTCTAAAGAATTTCGTTATAAGTTATGAGTTATAAGTTCTGAGTCATTTATATGATGGGTCCAAAAGAAAAAAAAGAACGGGCGCTCGGCGTGCATCTCTTCCTCAAGGCGGAGCGATGCAGCTCCGGGAAGTGTGCATTGATCCGACGACCGTATCGTCCGGGTGTGCACGGAAAATCCCGACGCAAACAGCTGTCTGAATACGGCTTGCAGCTCGCAGAAAAACAAAAGATCATGTTCAGCTACGGCCTAAGGGAAAAGGCGATGGAAAGGATCTTTACCGAAGCGTTGCATAAAAAGGAGGCCATTACGACAACGATCGTAAACCTGCTTGAACGACGCCTCGACAACGCAGTGTTTCGCATGGGGCTTGCCCCGTCGCGCATAACGGCAAAGCAGTACATCAGCCACGGCCACATATTGGTCAATGGACGTCGAGTGACCATCTCATCCTTTCAGGTAAAGGCAGGAGACGTGATCGCGGTTCGCGAGAAATCAAAGACCTCCCCGTTATTCAAGGACTTGGCGGAAAAATTGAAGAAATACGAAACGCCGACATGGTTGCAGCTCGACAGGGAAAAGCTCGAAGGAAAGGTAAAATCCCTTCCGTTCGACGTCGAGATCCCATTCGATATTAACTTGGTCGTTGACTTCTACTCAAAATAATCTAACTTTTTCTTTTTATGGAATACGCACGATTAAGCGAGTCGGTAAAAATCAATACGATATCGGAAACCGATAAGGAAGGAGTTTTTGAGATTGAGGGTCTATACGCGGGCTACGGCCTGACGGTAGGGAACTCATTGCGCCGCGCGTTGCTATCATCGCTCCCGGGTGCGTGCGTGACACAGATCAAGATCAAGAACGTAAAGCACGAGTTCACGACGATCGACGGTATCATGGAAGATGTTGTTGAGCTCGCACTCAACATGAAAAAGATCCGCTTCGCGTTTCACGCAGACGAGCCGCAAGTTCTCACCCTCGACGTAAAAGGCGAGAAAGAAGTGACCGCAGGCGACATCAAGGCGAACGCGCAGGTGGAGGTCATTAATCCGGAAGCGCACATCGCGACCATCACGGACAAAAAGACCGAACTTTCAATGGAAATAACCGTTGAAAAGGGATTGGGCTACGTGCCGGTCGAAGCGCGCAAAATAGAGAAGCTTCCGGTTGGCGTAATAGCCATCGACGCGATATTCACCCCGGTCACGAACGTAAATTTCGTGGTCGAGAACATGCGCATCGGCGAGCGGACCGACTTTAACCGTATCAAGCTTACCGTGGAGACCGATGGAAGTGTCAAACCTTCCATGGCGGTGCACAAAGCGGCAAACATCCTTAAGGATCATTTTGCCAAAGCGGCCGAGATCGGAGCGAGCATAGCAGTGGAGCAGGAAGAGTCTTCTGAAGAAGAAGCGCCGGAACCGAAAAAGAAAGCCAAAAAGTAAACAACAACCAACAACCGATAACCAACAATAAGGAAGTAATGGCAAGTAAGCGTATTCCGTTGTAGGTTGTTGGTTATAGGTTATCAGTTAAACACATGAAACATCTCAGCAAAGGAAGAAAATTTCATAGGAAGACCGGCCAGCGCACGGCGCTCATGAAGACCTTGGCGAACAACCTGATCTTGGAGGAACGCATCACGACCACCGAAGCAAAAGCAAAAGAGCTGAAGCCGGAAGTGGAAAAGCTGGTGACTCTCGCAAAGAACCAGGATACGGCAAGCTTGCGCTTGCTCATCGCCCGGCTCCCGAAGAAAGCGGCGGAAAAGATATTTTACGAGGTGGCGCCGAAATATAAGGCGCGCCACGGCGGATATCTTCGTGTGGTAAAGTCGGCCGAAGCGCGCATGCGCGACGGTTCGGCAATGGCAACCATCGAATTTGTTTCTTGACGAATGCATTCCCTCGTAGTGTCATTCCTGCGAAAGCAGGAATCTACGCATTCCGGGTTGACGAACAAGCGATAAATACGATATATTAAACAAGTCGATTAATAAAAAAACGGGTATGAAATATAGAGTTTGGGCCATTATCAACGAATGCCTCATGCTCTATCGTTCATATTCAAAAAACACACACGTATGGCAGAAAAATTTGAACGAACCAAGCCGCACGTCAATATCGGCACCATCGGTCACGTTGACCATGGCAAGACCACATTGACTGCAGCCATCACCAACGCCTTGTTCTTGAAAGGGTTGACGAAAAAGAAGGAGAACGTCGATCAGATCGACAACGCTCCGGAAGAAAAAGCTCGTGGGATCACGATTGCTTTGCACCACTCCGAATACGAGTCCGAGAAGCGCCACTATGCGCACATCGATGCTCCGGGACACGCAGACTACATCAAGAACATGATCACCGGTGCCGCCCAGATGGACGGTGCGATCCTTGTAGTTTCCGCGACCGACGGCCCGATGCCGCAGACACGCGAGCACATCTTGTTGGCTCGTCAGGTCGGCGTTCCGTCTATCGTAGTATTCTTGAACAAGTGCGACATGGTTGACGATATCGAATTGATCGACCTCGTCGAAGCTGAAGTTCGCGAGTTGTTGAAGAAGTATGGCTTCCCTGGAGATGAAACCCCGATCATTCGTGGTTCCGCATTGAAGGCAGTTGAAGCGACCAATGTCGATGATGAAGCACTGAAGCCGATTATGGAGTTGGTAAAGGCATGCGATGATTACATCCCGCAGCCGGTTCGCGAAACCGATAGGCCGTTCCTTATGCCGGTAGAAGACATTTTCTCGATCGAAGGTCGCGGAACTGTGGTAACCGGACGTATCGAGCGCGGTACGCTTAAGGTGAACGACGAAATCGAAATCATCGGTATCCGACCGACTGCAAAGTCAGTTGTTACCGGTATCGAAATGTTCAACAAATTGCTCGATTCCGGCATGGCAGGAGATAACGTTGGTTTGCTCTTGCGCGGTTTGAAGAAGGAAGATGTGGAGCGTGGACAGGTTCTTGCCAAGGCAGGAAGCGTCACCCCGCACACCGAGTTCGAAGCCGAAGTGCTTATCTTGAGCAAGGAAGAAGGAGGACGACACACGCCGTTCTTCAAGGGCTACAAGCCGCAGTTCTACATCCGCACCACTGACGTGACCGGAGAGGTAGAACTCCCGGCCGGAATGGAAATGGTTATGCCGGGCGACACTGTCACCTTCGGCGTAAAGCTTATCGCTCCGGTAGCTTTGGAAGAAAAACAGCGTTTCGCTATCCGCGAGGGTGGACGAACGGTAGGCGCGGGTGTGGTTACTAAGATCATCAAATAAGAAAAACGTCTGCATTCGGCGAATTGCTTCGTTACGGGGCCCCATCGATTCGGTCGCAGTACTTCTGTACAGCTTCCTCGTCGATCCCCCCCCGTGCCTCGCACTTCATCCGAATGCAATCGTTTTCCGAATGAAAAAGAAACAAAGCGATTATTCATATAAAGCATTTTGACAATGGCCAAGAAAGAAGAAGCACAATCCAAATTGAGACTACGCGTACGATCGTACGACCATAAGCTGATCGATAACTCGATCAAGCAAATTGTTGATACGGCCGTTCGAAACGGAGCGGAAATAGTAGGTCCGATTCCGTTGCCGACCGAACACAAAAAGTATACGGTCAACCGCTCCACGTTCGTCCACAAGACGGCGCGTGAGCAATTCGAGTTGCGTGTACACAACCGGATAATCGACATCGTCAATCCGAGTCAAAAGATCATCGAGTCGTTGAGCACGCTCAACCTGCCTTCCGGGGTAGATATCGAGATCAAAATGAAGTAAATGAAACAATAATCGCTCAAAAACACCCGCCCAAGGCGGGTGTTTTTGTTTACGCTTCTCTTTGGTATGCCACCCCCCCCTCTGTCATACCGGCGGAGGCCGGTATCTATGGTGTCGTGTCTTTATGTAATTCCTCCCCCGCATTGTCATTCCTGCGAAAGCAGGAATCTATAGAGATGCAGATTCCGTGTCGAGGCACGGAATGACATCCTCCCCGCATTACTTGCCCCGCCTCCCCTCTGTCATCCCGGCGGAGGCCGGGATCCATATCGTACGGAGTTTGACATATCTATAAAAATCTGTTTACATAATAACAGCAATCAGATTGAGGGTAATTTGTCCCCAACAGATATTAAAAATTTTTAGGAGGTTGAGACAATGAAAGAAGTTGCATCGATGGTGTTGTTGCTGGTATTGTTTGCCGCCACTAATGTTGGCGCGGCAGACAGAGTGGAAGTGTTCAATGGTTCGTTGCGCGTAGCGCAACCTGCCGGGCAGTGGCAACAAACGGATGTCGTCGTAACGCCGGAGGCGCAGAAGTACCCGGTGCAGTGGCAGCAGGCATTCAAGAATCCCGGCGCCATAGTGCCAGTGAAGACAAGCGTCAAGCGTGGCGCCATGCTTGACGCAGCGCACCAGCAAGAGAACACCATTCTTGAGCTCGGCGTCGCGATGATAGGGAACAATGTAATCGATGTTGTTCCGGGAGAAGGAAGGGTTATAAGCTCGGAACCGACCTATAACCCATATATTTTCTTTTGGGCCGCGGCAATGCTCTTGATGGCATTATCAAATTGGTTGATATGGCGCGGAAGAAATGAAAACGCCGCCGCCTTCGTCGTCGCCGCCGCCATCGCCGCCGCCGCCATCGCCGCCGCCGCCATCGCCGCCTTCGCCGCCGCCGCCATCGCCGCCATCGCCATCGCCATCGCCTTCGCCTTCGCCATCTTCGCCTTCGTCGCCTTCACCCTCGAGAATTCAAAGGCGTATCAAATGGCGGTAGCCATATTTTACATGGTCATGATTGTTTCAATCATCGCGTTTTACGCGTAAGGTCGAACCGCCAAGGAGGCACCCCACCCGCAGCACGCGCTGCGGGTTTTTTTACGCTCCCATTGTCATTCCTGCGAAAGCAGGAATCTTTATCAATATAGATTCCAGCTCGGGGGCTGGAATGACATGCGGGCATTGTCATCCCTCTCCCATCTCTAACCTCCAACCTCCAACCTCATACCTCATACCCTATACCCTATACTTTATACCCTCATACTCCGCAGTTTGTAAAAAAATACCAACCGTGCTATAGTATATGCAATATGCGAGAAATTTCCGCTGGTATCATAGCATACCGAAAGACTGCGGAGGGCCCTCGTTTTCTAATTTTATATCACGGACACAACTATTGGAATTTCCCGAAAGGGAAGATCGAAAGCGAAGAAAAGAGTTTCCAAACAGCGGTTCGCGAAGTAAGGGAAGAGACGGGCCTTACGCGAAATGACCTCCGGTTCGACGAAAGTTTCAAGACATCGGAGAATTTCACATTTTGGAGGAACAAGGAAAAGATCTATAAAACGATCGTATTTTATCTTGCCGAAACGACGCAACAGCGCATTAAATTGCCCGAACAGACCGATGCGGAGGGCGAAAAGCACGAGGGTTACGGCTGGTTTACCTACAAGGAAGCGTTAAAGGTATTGATCAAGGAAGATAGTCAGGGGGTGCTTAAGCAGGCGCATAATTTTCTCAGGAATCTGGATGTGCGAAAGCAAAGGATCGTACGGAGGCCGCAGAAAAGGCAAGAAGCGGGGCCTGTAGCCCCGCAGGGGAGCCAAGTGCGTTCCGGTGTGCAACCGCCATCGCGAAGCGCTATGCCGCGCCAGAGGCGGTTCTATGGCCGCCCCCAGCAACGCCCCGCGCAACCCGGACAGGAAAAGCGTCCGCCGTTCGACCGGGGAAGGCCGCAAGGAAATCGTCCAGCCCCGCAACGCCCCGGGAATTAATACCGATTGGATGTCATTCCTGCGCCTGTTCGCCTTGGGCGGGAAAGCAGAGTCCTGCTCTCGATTGTCATCCTGAACTTGTTTCAGGATCTTGTGAATAAACAATGCGATTCCGACTCGGAGGCCGGAATGATAATACGAACATAAAAACGACCCGTTTGCGGGTCGTTTTTAATTCGTATCTATTTCACCTTGCTCACGATCTGTGCAAAGGTGTTCGGCGCAGTTCTGGCAATATCAGAAAGGACCTTGCGGTCGATCTGGATGTTTGCTTTCTTTGTGCCGTCGATGAACTTGCTGTAGGTCGTTCCCAAGTTGCGGAGCGCTGCGTTTATCTGTACCACCCAAAGGGCTCGGTAATCGCGCTTCTTCTGCTTGCGTCCTTGGAAGGCATGGCTCCATGCGTGGAGCAAAGCTTCTTTGGCTGCGCGTTCCTTTGTCTTGCGTCCCCATTTGAATCCCTTCACATAGGTCAGCAGCTTTTCTCGTTTTTTATGGGCTGAGACGCCTCGTTTTACTCGTGTCATAAGAATGTGAAATATGAAATATGAAATATGAAACATGAAGGGGATGTTACGACTATGCCGCCTTCCTCTCTACGTTTCGCGTTTCGCGTTTCGGTATTCGTTTATTTACATGTTCTGCTTGATCAATGCCGCGGCGCCGCCGAGGATGCGCATGTTTGCTTTTCGGCGAAGTTGGGTCGAGCTCTTGCGGGAACGGTTGTGTCCGAGGCCCATTGCCCGATGTAGGACCTTTCCGGTCGGTGTTATGCGCAAGCGCTTTGAGATGGTTTTTTTCATAAATTGACTGGTAACAGATAACTTATAACCTATAACGGGGGTTTAATGCAAATAATGCATGAGCCCGCATTCCGTTATTGGTTATTGGTCATAGGTTATAGGTTATTTTTTCGTTATTTGGGTCAAGAGCCCTCTACCGCCGAACTTAGGCTCGACGATGGTCTTGTATTCAAAGGGGATCATGCCAAGGAACTCGCGCAATCGTTGCTGCGCCCATTCCCTGTTGTACTTCTCCCGCCCTTTGAGGACGAGCATGATTTCCACTTTGTGCCCATCGGCTACGAATTTGTCGATCTGTTTGATCTTGATCTCCATATCGTTTTTCGCCGCGCGGGCGCCAAACCTGACTTGTTTTAGGTCGCTCGTCTTTTGTAACGCGCGCTGTTTCTTCATCTCCTTTTCCCGCTGGTATCGGAACTTGTCGTAATCGATGATCTTTCCGACAGGTGGTTTCGCATTCGGGGCGATCTCGATCAGATCGAGTTCGCGCTCGCCTGCAATGCGCAATGCTTCGGAAAGGGAGAATATACCGAGGAATTCTCCTTGTTCGTCAACGACGCGCAATTCAGGGGATTTTATTTGATGGTTAAGACGAAGTGGTTGTTCCAAATCAGTTTTTGGTTAGCGTGAGTGAAAATTGTGGTGGAGATGAGGAGAATTGAACTCCCGTCCAAAAGAGGTATTGAAAAACATCTACAGGCATAGTCGGGTTGGTGTAAAACACAGGCAGAAAATCCGACGAATCACCCGTGAGTTTGCCGATTTGGTTCTCGTTCAGAAGCCTACGGCACGGATTCTGAACCAGCTTGAGGGTTTATGCCGCGTTCACCGTACAAGCTTCAGGTGAGGCGACACCGCATTACGCGAAAGCGAATGCAGGGACTGCTGTTTTGTTGGCAGTTCTTGTTTTTTGCCATGTTGCGGGATAGCGCCCGGTCTGCAGTTTATCAATGAACTTCTAATGTCTAAGCCTGCCATCCCCATATCTAGAAGACATCCTTGCGGATCTGCTTCCAATCCTCACGTTTTTTAATGGCTTCGCGCTTGTCGTGTTCCTTGCGGCTCTTTGCGAGACCGATAAGAACCTTAATTCGCTGATGCTTAGTATATACTTTAAGAGGCACTAATGTCAACCCTTTTTCCTCTATTTTCCCTGTTAAATACTTGATTTCCTTGGCTGTCAAAAGGAGCCGGCGGGTGCGTGTGGGGTTGTAATCCTTGGGCGCGTTCTTGGGCTGATAGGGCTGCACATCGGCATTAAAGAGCAGTGGAATGCCGTTGCGGAGCAGGACATAGGTGCTCGAAAGGTTCATTCTGCCATGTTTGATGGCTTGCACCTCCGTTCCAAGCAACTCCAAGCCCGCCTCGAAGGTTTCGAGGATCGTATAGTCGAATGTCGCTCGCTTATTCTCGATAGGGGACATGAAGTCTTTCATAGCGTGAATGTATAGTGGTTTATCACGTGGTTCGCTTCGGGCGAACTTTACGTGACCTCCATATATGGGTAAGTATAGGAATAAAGCGGAGTTTTGTCATTAAGGGCCGTGTTACCCTAACTTTTTTGCATTATCACTTCAGCCTCTTTGTGTGTCATTCCCGCGGAGGCGGGGATCCCCCCATTGTCATTCCTGTGCTTCTCTCTGGCATCGTACACCTCGCGAAGTGTACGATCCCCCCTAAACAATGGATCCCCGCCTTCGCGGGGATGACACGCCCCCTCCTTGTCATTCCCGCGAAGGCGGGAATCCATTTCAATAAAAAAGGGGCCAAGCGTATGCTTGCCCCCAGAGAAGAATATGACTAAAAGGCTACTTTTCTCTTAGGAACTTAACTATTTTTTCCCCACGTATGCGGATGTACACAACTTGTCCATTGGCGGTTTTCCCCACGAAGATGTGGGAACCCATAAGGTCTCCTTCTAGGACATGATCGTATAGAAGAATTTTTCCTCCTTCGTCAAGTGCTTTGAGTGCGATGGCTTGCGCAGTTTCATTGGAAATACCGCAGCCCGTCAGAAGAAACGCTACCATCGTTGCTACCAGTAAAAGTTTGATATTTTTCACCTGACACCTCCGTATGTTGAATTTACAATAAGAATACTAAAATAAATATGGCATACGTTTACTAATTTGTCAATATTTAATTAAGCCACATTTTACGCTACACTACCAACAAATGCTACGCAAACAAGTAGAACAATATCTGCAAGCGGCTGCGCCGGGCGTAGATAATATCGAACTAACCATCCCCGAACACACACAATTCGGTCATTTTTCGACCAATGTGGCATTGCGGTTAGCAAAGGCGCGAGGCAAGAGCCCGATGGATGTGGCCGATGAAATAGTAGGAGGACTGCAAAATGCGGCGCCAAAAGGATTTTTCGCAAAGGTAGAAACGGCAAAGCCGGGATTCGTAAATATGTGGCTGACCCCCGAAGCGATCCAAAAAGGTTTTGCCGAGATCGCAACGGCAAAAGAAAACTGGGGAAAGCCAACAGTTGGGGAGCAAAAGACTGTAGTGGTCGACTATTCCGCGCCAAATATCGCCAAGCCGATGAGCGTGGGGCATTTGCGTTCGACCATCATCGGGCAGACACTCTACAATATATTCAAATTCAGCGGGTGGAACGCCATAGGCGACAATCATGTAGGCGACTGGGGTAAGCAGTTCGGTGTATTGATCGCGGCATACAAGGAAGACAACAAGCCCGAAGAAGTTTCGATAGACTATTTGATGAAGTTATACGTGGGCTACAGCGCACGCATGAAGGAAGATTCCGAGCTGGGCGAAGCGGCAAAGCGCGAAGTAAAAAAGCTGCAGGACGGCGACGAAGAAAACACCGCCATTTGGAAAAAGTTTTACGCGGTGAGCATCGGTGAGTTTGATCGCATGTATAAATTGCTGGATGTTTCATTTGACCACACAATCGGCGAGAGTTTTTACAACGACCAGCTCGCAGCCGTCGTAAGCGAAGCGTTGGCAAAGAAGGTCGCCGTGGAAAGCGAAGGCGCCATCGTCATTCCGATAGAAGGCTCCGAGACGCCCATGATCATCCGCAAATCCGACGGTGCCTATTTGTATCCGACCACCGACATCGCCGCCATCAAGCACCGCGTCAAGGATTTTAATGCCGACCTTATGCTCTATGTTGTGGGCAACGAGCAAGCATTCCACTTCGATCAGTTGTTCAAGGCGGTCAAAAAGCTCGGCATTGTAGACGACCAACAAATGGTCCACATAAAATTCGGCCTAATGCTCGGCGAAGATATGAAAAAGTTTTCGACACGCGCCGGCAAAACGGTGTCGTTGTTTGACCTATTGCAGGAAGCCATCGCGCGCGCAAAGAAGGTCGTCGATGAAAAACAGCCGGACATGTCGGAAGAGGAGCGGGCGGAAATTGCAAAGGTTGTGGGTATCGGCGCGGTCAAATATAACGATCTGTCGCAGAACAGGCAATCCGACATCGCATTCAATTGGGATCGCATGCTGAACTTCGAGGGCAATTCAGGGCCATACCTGCAATACGCATATGCGCGCCTAAAGAGTATCCTGCGCAAAGGTGAAGAAGGAGCGACATTCGATGTCGCTCATTTGAAGGACGAAACCGAATTGCAGGTGATCTTGCGGTTGCAACAGTTTCCGGATGTCATCGAGGACATAACCAAAAATTATTTCCCGCATCATCTTACGGATTACTTGTATGCGCTCGCAAAGGATGTGAACACAATGTATGCCACGGTGCAGGTACTCAAGGCCGAAGACGCCGAACGCAATGCGCGGCTTGCACTTATAGGCGCCGCAGCGCAAACCCTCAAAACAGGCTTAAACCTATTGGGTATCAAAACGGTGGAACAGATGTAAAAATACCCCTTGAAAAGGGCATTTTGGGGAAATTTGACAAAAAGGAGGGAAAGGCTATTATAGGAGTTATCCACTGTTGTCTGTATGAAAAATAGGGTAATATAAATATATAAAGGATTGTAAATTATTGTGGAGTTGAAATGCAGGAAGGCTCTACTGCGGGATACGAGTAGACCGATTTAATCGGTATCAAAAGTATCACGATGAGGGATTGCCGCCCCTCCAACTCCATAATAATTTGTAATCCTTTAAATAGGACGCTTTCCGAACACGGAAAGATGTTACAATAATAATCTCATTATCTTCAAGCGCTTCAATACAGACTATATAGTCTGTATTATTGATCTGTTTGATCAAGCAGAGGCCGGCTCTCTTCGAATCCTTATTTTCATAGATAGAGTCGGGATGCTTTACTATTGACTTAAGGTTAGTAACAATACAATCAAATTCCTCTGCGGGTCTTTTATCGTAAAGATGCTTAAGGACTTTCGTGTTGATATATACTTTACCGGGATAGAACCCGAGATCATTTTTTACTGATTTTGATAAGTGACAAACTAAAGCCTTTTTATCCACAACAAGTGATTTCTCGGGCGTACCTTTGATGTGTTGTTCGTAGAGAAAGCGATGCATAAGTGATATACATAATAGTACAGGACTATGGAGAATTGTAAAACGCAGAATTTACGAAACGCGTGGCATTTTAGATCGTTATAAGAAGAAAGGTAATATCTGATATAATACAGTGATGGAAGCAGTTAATAGGAATGAATAAAAAAGAGGTAATATCAACGCGCTTATCTGCCAACAAACAGGAAAGCATGAATCTATATGCATTGTCATCCCGAGCCCGTTCGACTTCGCTCAGGGTAAACTGCAGTCGAGGGATATGCAGCTCATAAAAACAGATTCCTGCTCCACCGCTAAAGCTATGGCGGCACGCGGTCGGCTACAAAGAGTATTTCTCCACTCGGAATGACAAAAAATATCACCATGCCCTCAAACGTAAAGACAATTGCAAAAGTTTTCATTGTAGCAGCCGTTTTGGTCGGATTTGGATTTTTGATGAGTTATCAAAGGGAAATATCCGTATTTGCCAATAGCGATGATAACCCGATAAGCGAAGAGCGCATCAGCTTTTTGTTGCTCGGGCAAACAGGCCGCGCCATAGGGTGGAGCAATGCGCCGGACCTCGCCGATAGCATAATCGTGGTGGATTACCGCCCGCAGATTGGGGTGGTCAATTTGGTATCGCTTCCGCGCGACCTGTTTGTTACGCTCGGAAGCGATTCATTCAAACTGAACGAAGTACTGCATCGCGGAAAGCTACCGGAGCTTATGGAAGTACTGCCGCAAATGACGGGCATCAAAACCGATAAATATGTGGTGGTAAACATCGACACCTTGAAAACGGTGGTCGATGAGCTCGGCGGCATCGATCTGACATTGCCGGAAAAGGCGGTAGATGCCGTAAGCGGGTATACGATCCCGGCCGGGGATAATCATATCAACGGCGATCAGGCCATTTGGCTGTCGAGGAACAGATATTCACCAGAGGGCGATTTCTTTAGGGAAAAGAACCAGCAAGAAATGATGCGCGCCATTTTGAAAAAGTTCAAAGGGTTGAGCACCATGGAAAAGACGGCGTTTTTGTTCAAGATGACACCGGAACTTGGCAAGCTGGATACGAACATAGACTTCAAGGAGCTGTTACCGACCATGCGCAAATTCGGGGGAGTGCGGCTTAATAATATCGTCATAGACTTCAAAACAGGCATATTGCAAAGTTCGCAGGTGCCATACGGCGCAGACATTGCCTATGTGCTTCTGCCACGCCTCGGCCAGGGCAATTATGATGAAATGCGCGCACACATCGAATCAAAGATAGAAAAGTGAGCAAGAAGGAACGCGAGGGAATCCCGCACGCTGTCATTCCCGTGCATTGCCTTGCTGTAGCTTTACGCGAAAGCAGGAAGGCGGGAATCCAGTATGTCGTAGATTTCAGCCTTCGTGGGGATGACCGTGTGCATAACGACATCGTAAGTCGTTACGCATTTAATTGTTCAGCCGCTTTTTCAAATGCGCCCTGCAGAAGCGTATTGTCTGCCTGTGAGATATGTTTCAGTACATATGTATCGGCCTTTAATTTAATGAAGGTTCCCTCGTGCGTTTCGATGGTCTTTGCGATGCCGATGCGCAGGCGCCAAAAGTCTTTCGTACCGAGTGTTTCTATGGTCGATTCTACGCCATGATGTCCAGCCGCTCCGCTGCCGAACGAAAGTTTGTACTCGCCCACGGGAATGTCGACATCGTCGTGCACTAAAAGCATGCGCTCCGGTTTGACCCCGTCCTTTTTAAGGATTTTTTTTACGGCAGGGCCGGACACATTCATGAACACCCCCAATGACTCGATGGCCGGCGGAGTGGCGAAAGAGGATTCACGCAGAAAGCGTACAAAAAGAGCCCCTGCATTATGATAGGTATGCGCGTATTCGGAGCCCGGATTGCCAAGGGCGATGATAATATCGATGTCGTTGAAAGAAGGGAATTTCGATTGCATGCCCGTTATTGGTTATTGGTTGTAGGCTGTCGGTTGGCTTGTTTGACATTGCCTACGTTTATACTAAAATGAAGTTAACAAATTAGCAAACGAGATGAAATCATTCCTGTACGCCCTTCGTGAGATCATAGAGATAGTGTTGGTTGCGGTGCTTGTCGTGTTCGGCGTCCGCAGTTTTTTGGTGCAACCGTTTTTGGTAAGCGGCGCAAGCATGGAGCCTAACTTTCATGGCGGGGATTATATTTTGATCAACGAACTTTCGTACCGGTTCCGCGAGCCTGAGCGAGGGGAGGTCATCGTGTTTCGGTATCCGGGAGACGAGCGAACCTTTTTTGTCAAGCGCATCGTCGGCTTGCCGGGGGAACGTATTGTGGTTACCGGGGGTGAATTGTATGTATATGAAAACGACGGCAGCGCAGGCACGCTGATCAGCGAAGAGTATCTTCCGAAAGATCTGCAGACAATGGGCGAAAAAGATATGGTATTGGGCGATGGAGAATATTTCGTCATGGGCGATAATCGCGATGCAAGTTTTGATTCGCGCCAATGGGGTGCACTTGAACGGTCCGAAATGATCGGTTCCGTTTGGGTCAGGCTATGGCCGCTCAACAAGGTCATGGCGTTCGAAAAGCCGATATACTAATGTACGAATAAGGGGAAACGAATAAAGGGGAAAGACCTCAAGAATCTACGAGCCGCATTCCTCCATTTTTCATATTTCATTTTTCGTATTTCGAATCTATGGCAGCAAAAGAAGCCGCTCCAAAAAAGAAAGTAAAGGCGAAAAAAATGGCCTATCAGTCCGTAAAGGGAATGCATGACATTCTGCCGGACGACCAACCGGTATGGGATAGGGTTCGATCGGCCGCGCGGCATGTGGGCGACTTTTATAATTTTTTACGCATCGATACGCCCATTCTTGAAAGCGCCGATCTGTTCGAACGCGGTTTGGGAGCGGGGACGGACATCGTAGAAAAGGAAATGTTCGTCGTGAAGACAAAAGGCGACAAAATGGTCATGCGGCCCGAGTTTACGGCTGCGGTCATGCGTGCGTATTTCCAGCATGGATTGGGTCAGTACGGCCAGCCGGTAAAGGTATATTATGAAGGACCGGTGTTTCGACACGAACAACCGCAAGCGGGCCGGTTTCGCCAGTTTTATCAGGCAGGGTTTGAAATATTGGGCGCAGAAAGCGACCCTATCTACGATGCACAGGCGATTTTGGGCGTGTATCGGATACTCGAGGAACTGAAGATCAAAAATGTGGCCGTGCACATAAACAGCATCGGCTGCCACAAATGTCGCGCTACGTATATTAAAAAGCTCGAGGCATATTATAAAAAGAACGCGCAAAAAACATGCAAAGATTGCAAAGTGCGCATAACGCGTAATCCGCTTCGCGTGCTTGATTGCAAAGAGGAAAAGTGCCAATTGGTAAAGGCGGATGCGCCGATCATCCTCGATTTTCTCGACACGGAGTGCAAGGCGCATTTCACAAAGGTGTTGGAATATTTGGATGAGGTAAAGATCCCATACCACATCGATTCGCATTTGGTGCGCGGACTCGATTACTATAACCGCACGGTTTTTGAACTGTTTACGGAAGGGTTTACTTATGCCATAGCCGCCGGTGGACGGTATGATTATTTGTCCGAAACGCTTAAGCTCGGGAAGCTATCTGCAGTAGGCAGCACCATTGGCATGGATAGGGTGGTGGAGGTGCTCAAGGCAAGCGGCAAGGGTATCGCGGCAAAGGCAAGCGCAAAGGTATTTTTGGTGCACATGGGAGATGAAGCAAAAAAGCGTGGCCTGGCATTGATCGAAGAGTTCCGCAAGGCGGGCATACGCATCAATGAATCGTTCGGCAAGGATTCGCTAAAATCCCAATTGCGCGTTGCAGACAAGGACCGCGCTCATTTAGCCATGATCCTTGGTCAGCGGGAAGTGTTTGAGGGGAGTATCATCATCCGCAACATGCAAACGGGCACACAGGAAAGCGTGCCGCTGGAGCGGGCAGTGGAAGAAGTGAAGAAACGGTTAAAGTAATCGCTAATAATGCTAATATAGGGCAAATAATGCTAATGTAAATTCAAATAGAGCGATTGATTTGCATTATTCGCCTTTAATTCGCATTATTCGCGAACACTCATTATGGATTGTCTCTTCTGCCAAATAACAAATAAGCAACGCGAAGCTTATATCGTCTACGAAGATGATCATGCGGTCGGAATACTTGATCCATTTCCGCGCACCCCGGGGCACACCATGGTCATCCCCAAGGTGCATGCCGAAACCATCCTAAGCTTACCGGAAGGGGAGGTGGATCCGCTGTTTATGGCGGTCAGAAAAATGACGGCCATTTTGCAGGAGGTGCTGGGCCCCGATGGCTTTACAATCGGTATCAACCATGGTAAAGTGGCTGGGCAAGCGATAGACCACCTGCATATTCATATTATGCCCCGGTGGCATAATGACGGCGGTGGATCGCTCCACAGCGTTGTCGGAAATCCTCCGAAGGAATCGCTGAAAGACATCAAGAAGCGTATTATTGCTATAAGCAATGAGAGCTCTTGAGTGTCATTCCCGTGAAAACGGGAATCCAGTCCAATAGTATTAATTAATCCTTATTTTAAGAAGCATGGAATTAAAACGTCGAGAAGGTGAATCGGTAAGCGCGTTCCTGTATCGCTTTTCCAAGAAGATGCAGCACAGCGGTGTCTTGAAGGAAGCAAAAAAGCGACGGACCCGCCCCCGCGCCGTCAACAAGAACAAGCGAAGAGTTGCAGCAATCTACCGCGAAGAAAAGCGCACGGAGATTGAAACGGCAAAGAAACTCGGAACCTTTTAAGAAAAGCACCATTGGTGCTTTTCTTATTTGTTTCGTGTAAATTGTGTATAATAAGAAAAATAATATATTAGGAAATGGGCTTGGGCTATGGATACATATCTCATATCTCATACCTCATATCTCATACTCATGACCATAAAGGAACAACTGATGGAAAAAATAAAGGAATCCATGAAAGCCGGAACATCCGATCGTACAAACATTTTGCGCTTGGCGATGAACGCGATCAAGAACCGTGAAGTGGAAAACCGTGGAAAGGGGATCGAAGTGGAGCTGACCGACGACGATGTAATCGATGTATTAATGAAAGAGGTGAAGCGCCGCAATGAATCCGCCGATGTATACACGCAGGCAGGACGGCAGGAACTGGCAGATGTTGAAATCGCGGAAGTGGCCATCATAAAGGAGTTTTTGCCCGAAGCGATTTCGGCGGAAGAACTCGACAAGATAGTGACTGCGGCAATCGCAAAAACGGAGGCAAAGGAAATCAAGGACATGGGCAAGGTCATGGCCGAAATCAATCCGCAGATCAAAGGCCGCGCAGACTCAAAAACGGTCAGCGACCTGATCAAAAATAAACTGGGATTGTAAGAGCTTGCCACCCCCGCTTCCCTCTGTCATCCCCGTGCCTGCCCTCTCCGCCAGCAGGCGGACGGAGGAATCCAGCATTCCTCATTAGAAATTAAAAATTAGTAATTAGAAATCCCTCTCCCATACCGTATACCCTATACCTTATACTTTATACCCTTTTCCCCCCCCCGCATTGTCATTCTCGTGAAAACGGGAATCCAGCATTTTTATTATAATAACCTATGGAATCACGCGAATTCATACCACACCATTTCGACCGCTCGAAGCACATGGAAAATGTCGAGTTGATTTTGCAGTCCGCGTCGCACGAGCGGCCTGATGAAAATGATTTCATTGAATTGCATGGCGAATCGACCGTTAAGCGCGATCTCGATGTGGTCCGCATTCTTGAGCAAAAGTTTCACGAGAACATCGAACACCTTACGCCCGCAGAAATGAAACGGGTCGAAGAAGGGAAAAAGCGAAGCGAAGCACTCGAGGTAATCATGGTCGAGGGAGGAGAGCTATATGACTGGTTTGGCGGGCGGGCATTTTTATCCCGCACTGCAAAGTACGACGATTATAACGGGATCGATGGCGTATTGGAAATAGTACGGGAAGAAGGGGAGGATGGCGAGCAGGAACCGCACAACATTGCCCTCGCTGTGGATGTTTCCATGCGCCCCGATTTTTCTTCGATAGAACGAAAGATCAGCCGTAATGTGGAAAAAGTTACCGGGCCCAAAAAGCCGCGCGTAAAATATTTTCAATCGGCGGTCAACGGATCTAAAAAAAGTTTGACCATGGTGTTGCCGGTCGTCGTGGGAGTAGAGGGAAAGCATGCCGAAGAATTGACGGATCTGTTCGGCGAAGTGATCCGCATGCGTGCCGTCAAAGACAGGTCAGAACCGGCAAAGCAGTTGCTGAAAGAGAAACTGAACGAAATAGCAAACCATCCGACACAAGTAGTATTCCTGCAGGAAATTGCAGATCAGCTCGATGGATACGCGAAACTTTTTGCGAAGCGAACCGATGGGAGCAGTGTTGCCTACGGTGAAAAGGCAAAAGAACTGTCGGACGTCATATACGAGATCATCCGATCAAAGGTAGATATCGATCCGGGCAAATACGGGAACGACGGTGTTTTCATGGCAATAGGAGACGTCGCAGAAAAAATGGGTGCATAAAAAGACTGAAAGGGGGTCCGCCGCACGGCGGACCCCCTTTTCTTTTGAACAAAATCTGCTACAGTAGTGATTATGAAACTATCCATGGGCATTGTGGGGACACAATCCGACATGGTTATGAAGATAACGGCGGGGTAAAGGGGATCCTATTTAGCTTTAAAGTTACCATCTCTAGTAATAGGAGAAGACTAAGCCTAGTATCTTGATTTAAAAGGAAGTATAATATATTTATATGCATAAAGATGCTTTTTTCAGATTTTATGCGAATTTACCCCTTAATATTCGTCGCGAAGTTATCTTAACTTTAAAGGATAGGGGGCCAATAACATGGGAGGTTGCTTACCTTGAAATTCAATCCGGCTCAGATCTTGGAGAGGAAATTCTCAAAAAATTAGTCGAATTTAAATTCATACCAATCTATGGAGAAGATACAGCAACAGAATAAAGAAGAGATAATTGCGAAAGAGATAATTGATCTTGTAGTAGCGAGATTAGAAACAATCCCATCTAATATTTCGATTTCGATCGGAGGTGACGGAAGCTTTACTGTGAGTGAGTTGATTGAAAAGGTAAAGACAGGGGATGAAATTGGTAAAAAGATGGTAGAAATGCAGTTGGCATATTTACGCTCGTTAAGTAATCTGCGTCCACAGCAAGAAAATGCAACTTCTAATAACTAGACCTCGATATGATAAGCCAACGCACTATCTTTTTCATTGGGCAGGTGATTTGATACGCGAAGCAAAGAGTAGGAGAGTTAAGGTTGTTGATTTAGAAAAAGAAAAGGCGATAAAGAGTATATTTCATAGTTACTTAAGAAAGAATGCGGCTGATGTCGTAATTATAAATGGGCACGGTAATGAATATGAGGTCGCCGGGCATGACGGAGAAATAATACTTGCAATAGATGACGGGGTGCATCTTTTGAAGGATAAGAATGTATTTATAAGGGCATGTAACTGTGGAGAAAATCTAGGCGTTGAAATAATTAAAGCAGGAGCAAGAGGATTTATAGGTTATAATCAACCTTTTATATTTCCATTTAATAGAGAAAGCGTTGGGAAGCCTATGGAGGATGAGCTAGCTAAGCCTCTTCTTGAATGCTCGAACCAGGTTGGAATTTCCTTGATTAAGGGGAATTCGATAAAAAAAGCTCAAGAAGATAGTATGAAAAAATATGAAGAAAAAAGGAGCGAGCTGTTAAGTACGAAGACGCCAGATACTTATATCCTGCCATTTTTAAATTGGAATATGATTAGCCAAGTTTGCTACGAGCAAAGCAGCGACCAATAAAAAGAATCGTCAAATGTTTCATGAAAGAATTTTTGATAGTATCAAAAAGAGTGATAGTCGTATGACAAAAATATTTTTTAAAGAAAAACCAACCGCTGATCAGATTAGTCAGTACGAAGAGGGACTAAAGCATCTCTTGCAATATCAACGCGCAGAAGTAAAAGTGGTGTTTCATGACAGGCCGGTAGAAATAACAACACATATAAATGGTGTACATATGGATAATACCTATCATTGGATTGACCATTTTCTTGTAAAAACACCAGGAATTGAATTTAAAACAAGTAACCCATTTCGAGATGGCATAGATGATAGCACCTTATCCAAGGATCATATTTGGAGCGACGCATTTCTTATTCAGGACAAGATTTATCATAAGTTAAACAAAACAACGCATCTTACGAAAGACAATGACGACCCTTATTGGAAATTATGGGATTTGAGAGAGGATTAGTAATGATCCTTTTTCTTTTGTCAGAGTGCTCGTGGCTACCCTTAATAAGTCCCGTATGGGCAAGTTTGATACTTAAAGCTATGAATATACCCAAAGCGTATTTTTTGCCGTATAATCAAGCTAACAACCAAATAGAGCCCGCAAGGGCAAGTGCCTAACCCTATCGCTTCGGCGGTAGGTATGGTGCGAAAATCGCAAAGCAGTAAAGATCCCATCATTAGGATCGCTGCTTTGCGTTATGCAGGGAAACTTGTATATGACCAGAAGATCTTGTATATTGGCCGGTTCAAAAAACAGGAAACTATATAATCAAAGTTACTCCCCAGGACGGAGCTTTAGCGGCGTCTACATACAGCCTCACATTTCAAGCGGGAAGTGCGACAATTCTATTAGCACAAGATGTTTCCTTGAATCAGATACCAATCCAAGGATATGGCATTGAATCATTAGCGTCTACTGACACCACAAGGATCTTTGTTCCGGTATTAATTGATATTAAACCGAATAATAGTTATCCAAACAGTATCAATCTCGGATCTAATGGAGTGGTGCCGGTCGCGATCTTCGGATCAATGACTTTCGACGTTCATCAAATTGATCCAGTCACAATTAGACTTGCCAACGCATCCGCAAAGCTCAAAGGTAACGGCCAGCCTATGGCAAGTTATTCGGACGTGAATGGAGATGGATACGCTGATATTGTAGTTCAAATGTCGACCCAAGCCTTACAACTAACAACAAGCGATACGCGAATAAATCTGGAAGGCAAATTAACGAATGGAGCCGTATTCAAAGGATCGGATTTGGTCCGTATTGTTCAATAAAACAATGGATACTATAACAAAAAAATGGTTGTTTATTGCTATCGTATTTGTTGCGATAGGCATCCTAATTATTGCTACGATTTGGGTGTTTTACGAGCGACATGATAAAAAATTGCTTCCCGTAGGCTATTCTCCGCAAGTTGTTGCACTTACTACTTCTTCAACTCCCATTACTAAAATAGCTAGTAATGAGATAAAAACAAAAACATATCGTAATGCGGAGTGGGGGTTCGAATTTCAGTATCCTGAAAATTGGGTTGTAAAAGAAAAAACTTTTGGGAGTTACTATAGCAAGTTTAATCTTGAAATTGTACCTCCGGGAAAGATAGAGTTATTTGATCCAATTGTAGTTAATATTGTCTCGCCTGAATTTACTAATCACACATTTCTTGGATTGAATACAACTAATACAGTGTCGGAAGTTGATGGTGTATCGGGAATAAAATATGAATATGAGTTTGAGGGATTGCCAGAGGTAGACATAGTGTTACCACTTAAGGAAAATAAAATGATTATAGGTACAAAAAAAAAGTTTGAGTATGTTTTTAATCAAATAGTCTCCACCTTTAAATTTCTGAAATGATCATTCCGACAGATATCCGCCAAAACAGTATCAATCTCGGCTTCAATGGAGTGGTGCCGGTCGCGATCTTCGGATCAATGACTTTCGACGTTCATCAAATTGATCCAGTCACAATAAAACTTGCCAACGCTTCCGCAAAGCTCAAGGGGAATGGTCAACCTATAGTAAGCTATTCTGATGTGAATAGGGATGGGTTTATAGATGTCGTTGTTCAGATATCGACCCAGGCATTGTAGCTGACGGCGAATGATACAAAGGCGAACCTGAGGGATAACTTAACAAACGGAACTGTGTTTAATTGGGTTAGGTACTAATAATTACTATTTGTTGTAGGCAAAAGAAGGTGCATAGATAACCTTGATCAAGTTCTTTCCGCACATAAGGTCAAAACTGGGCCTTCTCTTTACACATTTACAAAATCTGCTACAGTAGTGATTATGAAACTATCTATGGGTATTGTGGGGTTGCCGAATGTCGGCAAATCGACCCTCTTTAAACTGTTGACCGATCTGAACATCACGATCGCAAACTATCCGTTTGCGACCATCGACCCGAACGTGGGCGTGGTTCCGGTTCCGGATGATCGTTTGCAAAAACTTGCGACCATGTCGGGTACAAAAAAGATTATCCCCGCGGTGGTCGAATTTTACGACATCGCCGGCTTGGTAAAAGGCGCATCGGCAGGTGAAGGGCTGGGCAACCAGTTTTTGACCCACATCCGCGAAACGGATGCCATTGTAGAAGTATTGCGTTGTTTTCCATCGGACGAGATTATTCATGTGGAACAGGGAGTGGACCCGGTCCGTGATATGGATATCATCAATACGGAACTCGTGTTGAAAGACCTCGATACGGTAGACAAGCGCATCACCAGGCTGGAAAGCGAAGCGCGTGCAGACAAGAACAAGGCGGCAGATGTGGAACTTGTCAAAAAGCTCCGCGTAGTATTGGATGAAGGCAAAATGGCGAACACGCTTCCCGATGATATGCTTGCCGAACCGGCGATAAAGGAAATGACCTTGCTCACGGCAAAGAAGATGATCTATCTGCTCAATGGCGCGCCGGAACATGTAAGCGATGAGCTGAAGGCGAAGATCAAAGAAGCGGGTGCCGATTATGTCATCTACGACCTGCATGACACGCTGGATGTGGACGATCTGATAACAAAAGCATACGAGATTCTCGGATTGATCAGCTACTTCACGACAGGCGAAGAAGAAACCCGTGCATGGACCATTCGCAAAGGCGCAAAGGCGCCGGAAGCGGCAGGGGAGATACACAGCGATTTCGAAAAGAAGTTCATCCGCGCCGAGGTAATAGCCACGGAAAAGCTGCTTGAAGCAGGAGGATGGAAAGAAGCAAAGCAAAAAGGCTGGATCCGCACCGAAGGGAAGGAGTACACCGTAGTTGACGGGGATGTTATGGTAATTCTTCACTCTTAAACCTCGGGTGTCATCCCGGCGGAGCATGTCCAAACACCAACTCGCGAAGCGTTTTGGTTGTGTGGGGCCGGGGTCAAATATCTATGTATTGTCATACCGGCGGAGGCCGGTATCCAGTACTGCTATGGATGGATGCCGGCCTCCGCCGGCATGACAAAAATACCGCTTCAAGCGGTATTTTTTCTATGCTATACTATAGCAAATGAAAACACTGCGTGAATACATAGAAGACGCGAACCTTCGCAAGGTTGCCATTGGGCATTTCAACATTTCCGATCTCGCAGGTTTGAAGGGTATTTTTGAAGCGGCAAAAGAATTAGACTTGCCCATCATCATTGGCCTCTCCGAAGGGGAGCGTGATTTTGTGGGTACGAAGAACGCCGCCGACATGGTCCGCAATCTGCGCGAGCAATACGATTACCCGATATTTACCAATGCGGACCACACGCACTCATTGGAAAAGATCCAAGAAGCGGTCAACGCCGGCTTTGACGCAGTGCTGTTTGATGCAGGAAAGTTGCCACTTGAAGAAAACATTGCAAAAACAAAGGAAGTGGTCGAGTGGGTAAAAAAGACCCGCCCCGAGGTGCTGGTGGAAGCGGAGTTGGGCTACCTGGGGACTAGTTCCACTATTTTGAAAGAGGTTCCCGAAGGAGCGGCGATCGAACTCGAAGACCTGACAAAGCCCGAAGATGCGAAGCGGTTCGTGCAGGAAACGGGCATCGATCTGTTGGCGCCTGCGGTTGGCAACATACACGGCATGTTCAAAGATGTGCCGAATCCGAATCTGTTCATCGACCGCGTCGCGGAGCTGCGCGATGCGGTGGGGATCCCGATGGTCTTGCACGGTGGCTCGGGCATTCGCAACGAAGATTTCATCGCCGCGATACAAAACGGCATTTCGATCATACACATCAATACGGAAATACGATTGGCATGGCGACAGGGTATGGAGCGGGCACTTGCTGAAAAGCCGGACGAAGTAACGCCATATAAGCTGTTGCTCGCCCCGATCGAAGCAGTAAAAAAAGTGGTAACGGAACGCTTAAAATTATTTAACGGGATCCAATAAACAATGGAACACAAGATCGTATTGATGGTGGACGAAGATCATGACTTTTCTTCAATCATCGAAACAAAACTGAAAAGCAAAGGGTTCGATGTGCGGTTGGCATATATGCCGGAAACGGGAATGCAGATGATCAAAGAGTTGCGTCCCGCGCTGGTATTGCTCGACATCAATCTGCCAGGCATGAACGGCCTCGATTTTCTTGTCGAACTAAAAAAGGATGAGAGCATGAAAGATATAAAAGTGGCATTCTTTTCGAGCCTGGTCAATCCATGGACAAATTTTATGGACGTAAAGGAAGCTTCCAAAGAGCTGGGTGCGACCACGTTCATCGATAAGGCGATCGACCTCGACCGGCTAGTCGAGCAGGTAGGGGAACTTATCGCGGCTCCCGAAGAGGGAATGTGATATTCCGGAGATGAAAAATGTAAAGGTAGTATTTTTCACGAGCATGAGCAATCCGTGGCCCGTATTCAAAGACAGGAATGTAATTGCAAAGGAACCCGGCGCATTGGATTTTATGGGAAAAGGCACCGACCTCGAAGAAGTGACAAAAAAGATCCGGCAGGCGCTAATGAAAGGGTAAAACAAAAGAGGTGCGCAAGCGCCTCTTTTTTGTAAAAAGTTTAGCTATGCATGGCTTCTACTGCATTGAATAGTATTTGACAAAAGACAAAATAAGGTGGATATTTTAGTCAGACACTTTTACATTACCAATAAGATAAAGGAGCGGGCGTGATGAGTAAGCATAATTATTTTGGGCTAAAGGCAGCGTCTTTTCTTGTAAGCGGAGCAACCCGCGGAGCAATCTATGACACAGACAAAGGGTCGGTATTTTCACTAAGCAAGGATGGAAAGATCATCGTCCAAAAGCTGGACCAAGGGAAGGCCATATCAGAAATTTGCAAAGAAGATGGAGTATCTAAGAAAGAACTCCAAAACTTTTTGCAAAAAATTGTCGACTTGGGCCTGGGTGAATTCGCTCAAGAATTCCGAGCGCGGGAAAAGGTGGAAATTCCATCAACGCAGGATAGTCTTTCCTTTGTGCATTGCGAAATAACCGAGCAATGCAACTTTACCTGCGTGCATTGCTATAACAGTGCATCGTTGTGCAAAAAGGGGAAAGAGCTGAAAACGGCGGAATGGGTTCGCGTATTACAGGAGGTATATGAAAAAGGATGCAGGAGGATGCAACTCGTAGGAGGAGAACCATTTTGCAAGAGGAAAACTCTTTTTGAGGTAGCCGGAGAAGCGCGACGCATGGGGTACGAGGGTGTTGAGATTTTCTCAAACTGTTCATTATTGACCGCGAGAGACATTGCCAACATCAAAGATCTGAAAATATCGATGGCGTCGTCATTCTACAGTAGCAATGAGAAAATACATAACGCGATCACGCAAAAAGAAGGGAGCTGGCAAAAGGCGATTGAAAATTTCGCGAAGATTGTCGAGCAACAGATCCCGCTTCGCGTAGGGCTGATAATCAGTCGGGCAAATGAAGCAACAGTCGAAGAGACAAAGGCATTTCTGAAAGAGCAATTCGGCATCGAGCATATCGGGAGTGACTATGTAAGACCGGTAGGAAGGGGATGCGCAAGCGACCTCATCTCAGACTCAATGATCAGTGCCCAGGCAGTTACTTCGCCGAGCTTTGCAAAAACAGATCTGTCTACATTTGCAAAAAGAAGGTGTGGGCACAACTGTTTCATGGACAAGATCTGTATTTCGTCCACGGGAGATGTCCACCCTTGCGTAATGGAGCGGGATGTGTCATACGGCAACATACGGAGGGCATCTCTGGAAGAAATCCTTGCATCGCCGACTGCGTTTCAGTATCGGGGTATGAGTAAGGATAGTATTGAGGAATGTAGTAAATGCGAATATCGCTACTGTTGCTTTGACTGCAGGGTCAAGGCAAGAAACGGTAGTGATAACATAACCGCAAAACCTTGGTGGTGCATGTATGACCCATTAAAAGGTGAGTGGAAAATACATAAGAAAGGAGGTGGTGAGAGTAGTATCGAGGCAAGAGGCGAGTGTTAAGTAAAATTCTATCTGAAAAGGAAAAAGTCATGAAGAACAAGAAGCTGAAGCTCGAGATCAAAAAGGTGACGCCAGCGAGCTAGGCGGTAGGCAGTGGGCCGTGTGGACCGCAAACGTGCACACCCGCTGATCCTGATCAATGCCAACCTACTCACGGATGGTGAGTAGGTAATGATGTGAATATAAAAAGGGATCGCTTAGGCGATCCCTTTCTTTATGATATATTTCTCCAATTCGAATATGTTTTTCGCTTTTAATTTCCCCGCAAGATAATCTTGCCAAATGGGAAGAATTTTTTGTTCGAGCTCTTGCAAATCTTTATGTCCGACTAAATGGCCACCCTCGTTAAAATAGTCTTCTGTATGATTAAGGCGAATACGGAGCTCATTATCCGTTATAAGCTCAGTCAATGAGTGCATAATCTTTTCATTACCTTGCTTTTCTTTAGTAAGAATATGCATCAATTCATGGCAAAGATAGACAGTGTGATAATTTTTCCAATCTTCCTCGTGACCCCAAAGAATTGCATTATGGGCGGCAAGTGCCCTTCCGTTAGCGAGTTTTGGATGAGTGATAAAGACTGTAATGGTTTTGTTAGGGAGAGTGATGCCGGTAACTTCTTGAATAAATGACAGGGCGAATTTTTTGTTCAGATTCCACTGCTTGCTTATTTGCAGGAGGTGTTGCTCGGTCTCTTTGCGCAGCTGCTTGAACTCTTTTGATCGTCGGATGTCGTTATATATTCTTTCCATGCCAGAAACAATCTTGCAGAAAGTAGAGCCAAAAGACTTGCCCGGGAAGGCGGACGTGATAAGTAGTTCCTCGGATGCCCAAGAGATATGCTCATTATTCGAGAAATTTAGGAAGTAATAGGCGGGGGTATCTCGATATTTTTTGTGAATCCTATCTACAAGTGGAGTCCATGGTAAAAAAAGATCGAAGTTAGCGGGTTTCGAATGGTATCGCTTACTTGCGAAATGAATAAGATATCTGTCATCAATTTTGAACTGCAGTTTCATAAGATATATTATATCATAGCTGCCGCGCATAACACACATAAGCGTTAATGAAAGGGTAAAACAAAAGAGGTGTCTGCGCCTCTTTTTTGTAATAAAAAATAAAATCCCCTATAATAATGGCACTATGCCAGCCAAGAAAGACTATTCCGCAGAACAAATAATCGGGTTCTTTTCTGAAAAAGACGGCAAATGGTGGGAGAAAGAGGGACGAAAGCGGGTGCTGGCAATGAGGCATTGACAAGAGTTATATATATATAGGGTATAAAGTAAATCAGAACACAGCAGTTATTTTGCCGGCGCACAATGCTTAATTGATTATTCGCAAAGAATAGTCGGCACGCAAAATAGTCAGTGAAAAATAAAAAGGAGATACTGATTATGTCTGAGCGGAATCCGCACGAAGAGGAGGGATTTCTCACTTATTCAATTACCAGGTATCTTTACATCAAAACATGCGTCGCTGTCAAAATCGGCGAAACGGTCGATGTAAGAGATACCAAAGACCCGCAGAGCCCGACTCTGTCATTCACCCATGCGGAGTGGGATGCCTTCATCCAAGGCGTCAAAAAAGGCGAGTTTGATCTGCCTTAGAAGATGAGCATGGACTCCAGTGTAATGCCCCACCACATACGTATAATATATTTTGTGGTGGGGCATTTTAATTAAAAGTATGGAGATAAAAATTGAATCAAAAAAAATTCCCGACAGGTTCCTTTATGGGAAATTTTTTACGAAAAAGAGTAACTCAATACTCACTATTTTTTTAAGCGGGCTGTCTGGCGGACGAGATCTGCCTCTTTTTGTTAATGCAACAGAAATTTTTATGAAGAGCGGTTTTGATGTGCTCCGCTTAAATTTCTGCAATGAAGATATACAACAAAGAAATGCGCTTGATATAAAAGATCTCGATCTATCTTTCTATAGTATCGAGTTAAGAAATGTTATAGAAAAATTGCCCAAAAAGTATCCCCATGTTGTTTTTGTTGGGCATAGTTTTGGCGCAATTATATCGATATTATTTTTACTTAATAATAAGAAATATTTAAAAAATGCCGAGCTTGTTCTATGGGATCAAAGTAGATTGCCTTGGTCTAAAAAGGCAATGAATAAGGTCTTTGCTATTGATGGGGAGAAAACGTTCAAAAATCAGGGTGATAAAATTGCCATCAATGAAAAATTTTACAAGGAACTTGGTGATGTTGATTCCGTGGGCATGTTTCGTTCCTTACATAAAAACGCATGTATTATTACCGCGGAAGGAGGTACGGATACGGATGCAAAAAAATATTATCGCGCAACACCAGACAAGGCCAAGTCAAAATGGCATATTCTAAAAAAGACCAATCATTTATTTTCCGGTAAAAAAGCCCAAAAGGAGCTTTTTGAAAAAACGCTTAAGTTTATTAAGGCTTAAGATGTAAATACACAGAGATCATTTTTTGCACCAACCCCAAAAATCCCCTATAATAAGGGCAATATGTCAGCCAAGAAAGACTATTCCGCAGAACAAATAATCGGGTTCTTTTCTGAAAAAGACGGCAAATGGTGGGAGAAAGAGGGACGAAAGCGCGCACTCGCGCTGTTTCATGATTCCGCACGGCGCGTGCCGGCCTACAAGGATTTTTTGAAAAAGAATGGGGTCAAGGATCATAATAAAATTGTGACCTGGGAGGATTTTCAGCGCGTTCCATTGACGAGCAAGAAGAATTATTTGCGTCAGTATCCATTGGAAAAATTGTGTTGGGATGGAAATTTGAATAAGCAACTTGTGTTTACGGCTACTTCGGGTTCTACGGGGGAGCCGTTTTATTTTCCCCGAACGGCTGAGGTGGATCGAAGCGCCGCACTTATTCACGAATTTTTCTTGCGCAACAGTTCTTTTGGCATTGAAAAGCCAACATTGGTCATTGTGGCATTCGGGATGGGTATTTGGATCGGCGGGTTGATCACCTATAAGGCATTTGAAATCGCCGCGGATCGGGGGAAATATCCTGTTTCTATCATAACGCCGGGAATAAATAAGGAAGAGATATTCAAAGCATTAAAAAATATAGCCCCGCTGTACGGGCAGGTTGTCTTGGCGGGATATCCGCCGATGGTAAAGGATATTATTGATGAAGGAAGCGTACAAGGGATAGATTTCAAAAAACTAAACATGCGCATAGTGACCGCAGCAGAGGCATATACCGAGAACTTTAGGGATTACCTCGTGGAAAAAACGGGAATCAAGAATCTGTTTCAAGATGTCATGAGCATTTATGGTTCTGCCGATATCGGCGCGATGGCATTTGAAACGCCAACAGCGATCCTTGTACGAAGATTGGCGATGAAAAACATGGGGTTGTTTGAAGATATTTTTTCGAAAATTAAAAAAACGCCGACGCTGGCGCAATATAATCCGTTGCAGATCATGTTTGAGGCTTCGGGCGGCGAGGTGGTACTTACGGGGGATAGTGCCATCCCGTTGGTTCGCTATGCGATTGGAGATAATGGCGGAGTGGTGGGGTATGGCGAAATGATGGAGTACATTAAAACTCAGAAAATCGATTGGGATAAGGAGATGAAAAAGGCAAAATTGAAGAATACGCAACAGCTGCCGTTCGTCTATGTGTATGAGCGAAATGACTTTTCAACCACACTCTACGGTCTGCAGATATATCCGGAGACAATTCGCGAAGTGCTTCTGAAGGATGTGTTGCATCCGCACGTGACCGGAAAGTTTTCCATGATGACGGCGTTTGATGACGTGCAGAACCAATATCTCGAAATACATATTGAGATGAAAAAAGGGAAAAAGGAAAGCAAAAAACTGGCAGACATCCTGACGGAGGAAATATTCAAATTCCTGCGCGAAAACAATTCGGAATTCAGGGAGCTTTCGAATCACTTGAAAGAGCGCGCGCGGCCTAAGATAAGCCTATGGCCCGCAGAACATCCGACTCATTTTAAGCCAGGAACAAAACAAAAATGGATACACAAATAAAACCGATACAGCGGAATAAGGCTACGGAATCGCTGGAAGATTTCAAAAAAAAGTTCGAGATCATCGAGACCATAGACGCGTATGACGCATTGCTCGATGAGCTTTTTCAGGTACGCAACCCGAAATACAAATTCATCCCGGAGCACACAGAGGATTGCGCAGTATTTAAAAAAGAATATTTGGCGGGCAAGACAATGGAGGAAGATGGGGAATGGTTCTATTTTCCGTATACGAAAAATCTGATCCATTATTTGCCGGACGCGGTGCATCAAGAGTTGCGGACTGCGCGCAATAAAAACCTAATCACCAAAGAGGAGCAGGAAAAATTTTATAACTATACGGTTGCCATTGCCGGTTTAAGTGTGGGCAGTCATCCGGCCTTAACGATTGCCATGATGGGTGGAGCGAAGACGATCAAAATAGCAGATGCGGATGTGGTTTCCGGACCAAACCTGAACCGGTTGCGGTACGATTGTTCCGCTCTGAATAAGAACAAAGCGCATTTGGTCGCGAGCCATATTTTGCAATTGAATCCGTATGGCAGTGTTGAGGTGTATGATAAGGGAGTATCTCCTGAGAATATGGATGAGTTTTTGGATGGCGCAGATGTGGTAATAGAGGAAGTGGATTTCTTGCCGATGAAGATCATGTTGCGCGAAGCGGCAAAAAAGAAAGGCTTGCCGCTTATCATGGCGACCGACAATGGCGATGGCGTCATCGTTGATATCGAGCGATATGACCTTGATCCGGAATTGCAGCTATTTAACGGCGCGGCGGGGGATATTTCAATGGAAACGTTAAAGACCATGGTGCCGACAGACATGCCTAAATTGGCAACGCAAATAGCCGGCCCGTATATGGTGGTCCCGCGCATGCACCAATCTATTTTGGAAGTGGGGAAAACGTTGTATTCATGGCCACAGTTGGGCGATGCCGCGACGATGTGCGGTCCGGTGATCGCTTATATAGTAAGGAGATTGGCATTGGGAGAGAAGGTTTTGTCGGGTAAATTCGATGTAAGTTTGGATGCGATATTTGATCCGGATTATCACACGGGTGAAGCAAGAGCAAAACGGGAAGCCGATATCAAAGAAGTGCATAAGGCAATTGGATTCGAATAATGATCACACGGGAATTGATAAAAACGATTATAGGTGAAGCAATTAATGCACCATCGGGGGATAATTCCCAGCCGTGGCGATTTGAGTTCCGCGAAAACGGAGTTGATCTCTACAATATAGAGCGGGATCAAACGATATTTAATTTTCGAAGACGCGGAGATTATGTTGCGCATGGAGCGCTATTGGAAAATATAGATATAATTGCAGGGCATTATGGATTTATGGCGAATAGTAAGCTATTCCCAAGTGGAGAGGTTGGCGCGATCGCGGAGATACTATTTGCTAAAGATGATGCGCCTGACGAAGAATTGTATCAAGCAATCGGGAAACGGGTGACGAATAGGAAACCATATTCGGGGGAGATGCTCGCGGCAGAGGTAAAAAACGCACTTTTGGAAATCGGGAACGCAAACGAATTAGTACGGTTGGCTATAGTAGAGAGGGGAGAGGCTTTTGATGGGATAGTGCGCGCCGCAAGTTTGAACGATCGCCTTATTCTTGAGAACGAAACGATTAGAAAATTTTTGTTTTCCATTATACGATGGACGGAAGACGAAGAGCGGGCAACGCCGGGGATGCATGTAAAAACGCTTGAATTGGGGGCCCCTCAGCAAAAAATGTTTCGATTATTTAGGAAAAGATCAATCGCACGGCTGGCAAGCCTTATCGGGTTCCCGTCAATCATGCAAAAGGAGGCGACAGCGCTATATGGTACATCAGGGGCAATGCTCGTACTATCAATAAAGGGCGAAGCGCCAGCGGATTTTATCGCCGGGGGCCGTATCTTTGAGAGGGTGTGGCTGAAGGCAACGGCAATGGGGTTGTCTCTGCAACCCTTGGCCGCAATGCCGTATCTTGCGCAGCGAATAAAAGCGGGGGATAGGGATAATGTTTCCGAGGTGCAAGCGCGGGATATTTTAAAGGCTGAGCAGGATATTCGAGATGCAGCGCATATGGAAACGGGAACTATTCTTATGCTGGCACGTATCGGAAAAGGCGAAGCGCCAACGCAAAAAGCATTCAAACTTGCACCGGAAATTCATGAGAAAATGAGCGTATAATAATTTGATCTATGATTAATTTTGGGAATATTGAATTGTTTGTATTGGGAATAATGGCATTGGCAATCGCCATTTTGGGATTCTCTGTATTGTTTAATGATAAAAAAAGCGCTTCAAACCGCGCATTTTTTCTGTTCTCGATGGTTACGGTATCTTGGGGTATAGCGAATTATCTACAGGTGCGCATAACGGTGCCCGATATTTCGTTTATGTTGATCCGTTTCGTCATATTTCTTGGCACATGGCACGCCTTTGCACTTTTTAATTTGTTTTTTGTATTCCCCAAGAAAGAATTGGTGTTCCCAAAATGGTACCCGTGGCTTACGGGTGGGGTTGCTATGATTTCGCTGATGACACTCACGCCGGCGGTTTTTTCGAGTATTAAGGCAACGGCGCCGGAAGGATATGTGACTGCAATAAATGTCAGCCCAGGTGTTACGGTGTTTCTACTTGTGGTGGCTATGCTTATAATAAGCGGGATAACATTTTTGATACAAAAGACGCGAAAAGCGAGTGGAGCAGAAAAAGAACAATTTAGGCTGGTTTTAATTGGCACCGTGATAACATTTGCACTGTTGATCGCATTTAATATTGTACTTCCTATTGTACTGGAGAGGGTAAAACAGTTGCCATACACGATCATATCACTGGTGCCGTTTGTAGGGTTTGTGTTCTATGCGATCCAGCGGGGTCTGCTGAATATCAAAGTTATCGCAGCGGAAATGCTGCTGTTTGCCATGGTGGCAATCCCTACGATAGAAGTACTATTGGCGCGCAACGCAACCGAAGCGACATTAAGAATATTGCTGATATTGGTATTGTTGGTAGTTGGGATAGTGTTTATCCGCAGTGTCCGTCGCGAAGTCGAGCAAAAAGAAAAGCTCCAAAAACTATCAGAAGAATTGGAGGCGGTCAACGAAGAACTCAAGCGCACGGAAAAACTCAAGGCGGAGTTCTTTTCGTTCGCCGCGCATCAGGTAAAATCGCCTATGGCGGTCATTAAGGGTTATGCCACATTGATCGGCGACGGCACGCTCGCTGGAGTGCCACAGGAAAAGATCGTGGAGATCGCAAAAAAGATCAGCACGGCGGCAAGTCGCACATTGGCCATGGTAAACAACCTGCTCGACATGCGTAAGATCGAAGAGGGGAGAATGGTCTATTCGTTTGAGCAAATAAATGTGGTCCCGCCGATCCGCACTATTGTTGCCGATCTGGAAACATTGGCAAAGGACAAGAGTCTTGCCCTGACCTTTGAGGCTTCGCAGGAGGAGGTCGTGCTGAACATGGATATTCAGAAGTTCACGCAGGTCATTCAGAACCTTATAGACAATGCGGTCAAATATACCGAAGCCGGATGGGTTAAGGTGAGCGTGAGCTTGAATGACGGCAAGGTGCTGTTTACCGTTTCCGATTCCGGGCGCGGCATTTCCAAAGACTTCGCCGCAAAGATGTTTAGCCAATTTGCTCGTGATCCGGCATTGGCTCAGGACACGAAAGGCACCGGCCTTGGCCTCTTCATCGCCAAGCAGATCGTTGAAGCCCATGGCGGCAAAATCTGGGCATCATCCGAAGGCGAAGGAGCAGGCAGCACCTTCTCGGTGGAAATCCCTTTGGACAATAAGGCGGTTACGGAAAAGATGGGGAGTTGAGATGTTCGGTTGTAGTTCCGAGCATATCGGAAAACCGTCATATATCCTTGCGCATTTGTATGATGTATGTTATTTAATAGTTAGAATTTAAACTTCAAAACTTAATATCAGGAGGGGTAAAAAATGGAAAAGACGATACTCATTCTCACTCATTCGCAGGACGATTGTGCAAAACTTGTCATTGATCAGCTTTCTTCAAAAGGAGCAGATCTTGTCAGGTTTAATACCAATGAATTCCATAGCAAGGTAAAGGCCGTAATGCACCTTAGCGGACGCGGAGATTTTCAGGGAAGATACGAATTTCCCGATAGTGTGCTGCCTTTTAGCCAAGTCGGCGTGGTGTGGAACAGAAGAATTCACGAACCTGAACTGGATTATGATTTAGGGAATCCGGAGCTTCAGGCATGGATGGCTGACGAAGCAGAGATGGCTATGAACATCTCTTTTACCATGTTTACATGCCCCGTGATCAATCCATGGGAAATCAACGAGAGATTGAAGTTCAACAAGATGATTCAAATGCAAAGAGCCGCTTCTCTGGGGTTAGAAGTTCCGCTTTCTTGCATAACGAATAATCTCTCAGAAATCAAGGAATTTTGGAGAGAGGCAGAGGAAGAAGTTATCTTCAAGAAAATTAGAAAAGGCCTATTCAGATTCAGCAACGGGGAAACTCTGTTATTACATACCAGTAAGATCCCAAGAGAGATGATGACGGAAGAAAATTTGGCAAGAATGAGATTTAGTCCGATGTTTTTACAGGAGCATATACCGAAGCGCTTTGATGTACGGTCTGTCGTGGTAGACGAGAAAGTATTTTCAGTGACGATAGACTCGCAGGGGGTGGAAGAAGGAAAGACGGATTACAGAACAGCTGCCGTCATGGGAAAGCTCAAAGAGATGCCTCACAAAGAAATAGATCTGGGAGAGGATGTTAATAAAAAGCTCGTAGCTTTCTCGAAAAGTTTTGGGCTGACATTTAGCGTCATTGACCTGGTTATAACCCCGGATGGAAGAATTGTATTTTTAGAGGATAATCCGAACGGACAATGGGCATGGCTTGAGCATATGACGGGCGCACCTATTTCTGAAGCATTTGCGAATACGCTTATAGAATTTTCCCAGAGATCTTCTTGACGCCAGATCATCCGAGGATTAAACTACTATTAGTACTAAGAGGAGGTGATAAGTATGGAATTAGTAGAGCAGCAGTCGGAAAGGCCGTTTTTCCTGGATTTCGCATTCAGACTCCCGGCGGGAGTTGAAATCGAAACCTCGAAACAGTCGAAAGACTGCACAAGCTGGGGAGAGGCAAGTTGCGATGATGATTAGGTAGCCCATCGGGGGATACCTGACAAGGGGCATCAATTGGTGCCCCTTTTTTTAAAGAAGTCCTCAAAGATGTCTTTTGTGCAAAAGACATGATTTAGTCCCATAACTCCGAAGACGCTTTTATTTTTTTTCAGCAAGGACAGGATATTCTTTGACAAGAAATAATCTCTGCCTAAATTAATATCGGTGCCGACTTTATTTAATACAGTCCTTGCGGAAAATGGATCCTGTAATTTGAAAATATATCTGGAATCTAAATCGAAATCAGTTAATTGCTCGGGGTTTTCCGGCAGAACCGATTTTCCTGTTACATTCTTTAAGTTATTGGAGATTATTCCAAATGCGCTGTCCATTTTTGTAAGGTGCAATTTTTCATTAATGGAATGTATAAGGGATTTAATACTTGTTATTGTTGTTTTGTCAAATTTGTTCCCTATCCTAATTTTACTATTTAAGCTATTTAAAAGAATCCACGAGGCAACATTCACCTTGCCATTTCTTTTTGTGGCAAATTTTAATAATTGATCCCATGACGGCTCGATCTCGTATATTTTAATTTTATTTTTTTGACTCAGATAAAAAACAAAACCAGTTTCGCCATATTTCTTGACCAGTTCGTCCTTGGATGAAACATTAGGGGTATGTCCTTCAATGATAATGGCGACATTGCGGTTATTTTGCAAAAAATAGTTGAAGCGTTTTTCTATATCCTTAAACTGTTTGTTTCGGATATTTTTGGAATGTTTACAGCCGTAAAGAAAAAGCTCTTGCTCTTTATTTTTTAAATTCAAAATAAAAGGACTTTTGGGCTCAGTCTTTGGGTATTGAGTTAAGGAAAGTATCTTTTCCTCTGCATTTTTAAGCGGGATTTCTTTCATGCGACCTTATTGATAGCAAATTAGATTTAGATAGTATCAAGTATAAGGCAGGCATATGACATGAGCAATACGCCTGTACTGGAATACTCTGTCACAGCCTTTTTTGCACCTGCATCAAAAGATCTAATAGAGATGATAGGTAGGCACCGGCCTTGGCCTCTTCATCGCCAAGCAGATCGTTGAAGGCCACGGCGGCCGTATATGGGCATCCTCAGAAGGCGAAGGCGCGGGCAGCACCTTCTCGGTGGAGATTCCTTTGGACAATAAAGCGGTTACGGAGAAGATGGGGAGTTGAGCAACACAAGGAAATAGTAATATCCCCGCAAATGCGGGGATATTTGCTACCTTTTCGAGGGCAACGGGCGATTCTGGACAGCCAAACGCTCCGATAGATAACTTTATAAGGTTGCCTATATTTTGACTAACTTTATAAAGTTAGTGGGTAAGGCGTGAAGAAAAATAAAAAGTGACGAGTATGCGTATGCGGTGCTCGTCACTTTTTTAATAATTATAGTATAGCAAAAATAGTGCGTGAATTCAATATTGACCTTGTCTCGGGTCGTGATACTATGGGTATTATGGAAACCAAAGAGACTAAACTATCATTTGTGCAGTTTCTTGGCGTGCTAAGGTGGTTGATCGCGTACAATGTGAGACTGGCGCCCGTGGCGGCGATCCTCGATTTTTTGTCGACGATCTTTTTGACGCTGAGCCCGTTGGTCAATGCTTATATTTTTGCGCGGTTGCTGGATAGGATCATAGATATTGTTGCTACCGGAGCGGATCCGAAAGATATCATTCCGATGCTCGGCATTCTGCTTGCCTACAATCTGTTGACCTCTGCGGTCAGCCATGGAAATTCGTACCTGTCGAATATTATGAACAATGTCACTTGGTTCAAGTCGCCACAGGTGCTCTATCGCCACATACATTCTTTGGGTATTCAAACGCTGGAAAATCCCGAAGCAGTGAACAAGGTACAGCGTTCGCGCGAGGTGCTGGGGATGCTGTACGGCGATTTTGACCGAGTCACTACGTTTGTCGCGCGGGTAATAACGTTGATCGTGACGACGGTCGTAGTGGTAAAGATCATGCCGATCGTTGCTGTGGTCATTTTTGTCTCGATGATCCCGGGGCTGGCTTCAAACAGGTACTATATGCGGCAAAGCTGGAAGCTGTATCGCGATGAAACGGAGCGCAAGCGAAAGGCGGGCACCGTTTTTAATTCATTGATCGAAACATCAAACCTGCAGGAGATCGTTATAACATCCGCGTATGATTATCTAAATACTATTTATAGTAAGTTTGCCGATCGGTACTCAAAGGCCGATCTGGCGATCATGCGAGGCTGGCGTTTGTTCGGATTTTTATTTGGATCGATAACGGTGACCGCGAGCATATTCGGCTACTTTACCATTCTAAAAAATCTGTTCAAGGGGCTGATATCCGTGGGCGATGTTACATTTCAAATGCGGTCGTTGGATATTTTTGTCAGCAATTTGGGGATGGTGGCGGGCACGTATGTATCGCTCTACGAGCGGTGCATGCGGATCAAGGAGGTAAAGGAAGTGTTCGATATGAAGCCCGTGGTATCCGACGGGGATGTAATATTGGAAGTATCGGAGCAGGCTCCCGTCATTGCGCTAAAAAAGGTAAGTTTCAAGTATCCGAGTTCCGATCGGCATGTCATCAATGGTCTTGATCTTGAGATAAAACCCGGGGAGCGCATAGCGATCGTAGGGGAAAATGGCGCGGGCAAGACGACGCTCGTGAAATTATTGAGCAGGTTCTACAAGGTAAATAAGGGAGGTATTTATTTGGACGGAAAAAATATAAACGATGTTAAAATAGACAGCTGGTATAAAAACCTCGGAGTATTGTTTCAGGATTACAATACGTATTCTTCGCTGACGCTGAAGGAAAATATTTGGCTGGGAAATTCGCAAACAGAGCTGGATGAAACAAAAATGGAATTGGCGGCAAACAAGGCGAACGTCAATTCGTTCCTTTCGGGCTATAAGAAGGGATACGAGCAAGTATTGAGCGAGAAGTTCAAAGGAGGGACTCGGCCAAGCACGGGCCAGTGGCAGAAAATAGCGATCGCAAGATTTTTCTACCGCAATTCCCCGGTCGTCATATTCGACGAGCCGACCGCATCGATCGACGCGGTTTCGGAGGCGGAGATATTCGGGCAGATATACGAATTTTTCAAAAATAAGACGGTGATCATCATTTCGCACCGATTTTCAACCGTGCGCAATGCGGACAAGATATATGTATTAGATGAGGGGAAAATCGCCGAGAGCGGGAATCATGAAGAACTCATGAAATTGAAAGGTAAATACCATAAGGCATTCACCATCCAGGCAGAGGGGTATAAGTAGAATAACTAATGACGAATAACTAATGACTAATGACGAAGGATACTGCGCGGGAGAATTGGGGTGCTGGTCGATTTGCCCTTTGCAGTGTGCATTTTCGTTATAGGTTGTAGGTTATTGGTTACCGGCTATTTTGGCGCTTGCAAAAAGACCGCAAAATGGTATAGTGAGGGACATACAAATCCCGTATTCGGTGCAAGGGACGCATCGGAACTCGGGTATTCATCGATATAATCAATTATTTATTATGGAATTAAAAGCGGAAAAAAGGGAAATATTGGGCAGTAAGGTGCATGCACTTCGCACGCAGGGGTTGATCCCGGCGGAATTGTACGGACATGGCAAGGAGAACGAGCACTTGACCGTCAATGCAAAGGAATTCGCAAAGGTGCTTAAGGAGGCGGGTGAAAGCACGGTCATTACATTGGTCGTTGGCAAGGAAAAGACCCCTGCATTGATCCACGATGTAAACATCGATCCGATCTCGGATGCAATAATGCACATCGATTTCTACATGGTAAACATGAACGAGGAAATCGAAACCGAAGTTGCGCTGGAATTCATCGGGGAAGCCCCGGCGGTAAAGGCGGAAGGAGGCGTATTGGTAAAGTCCATGCATGAGATCGAAGTTCGCGCGTTGCCGGCAAACTTGCCGCACAGCATCGAAGTCGACTTGAGCAAGCTGGCCAATATACACGATAGCATCCACGTAAAGGACCTCATAGTAAAGGCTGGCGTAAAGTTGCTTGCCGATGAAGATGCGGTCATCGCAACGGTCGTTGAACAGGCAATAGAAGAAGAAGTGGTCGCCCCGATCAGCGTCGCAGACGTGAAGGTCGAGGGAGAAGAAAAGAAAAAGACGGAAGAAAGCGACAAATAACAAAAAGCCCCGAAAGGGGCTTTTGTTGCATTGTCATCCTGATCCGTCAGCCGACGGATTCAGGATCTTGTAACTATGAGATCCCGGCTCGGAGGCCGGGATGACAGAGGGAGGGGGTTCAAATTCGCTCTATTTTATGCTACTCTAAATACGTTATGAGGCGAAAGATATTGGTTGACATCAAGCGAAGAGGGCATTCATTTCACAGGGTATTGCCGCAGGTAAACCTTGCATATACGCGAACCATTCGAATCCCGCTCAAAGGAATGGCGAGCGTGTTTTTGATATTCTTTTTCATCGCATCGTTCGTGTTTAACTTTGTGGCCGCGCCGACAAGTGGCGATGTATATGCAGCCGTAGACAACGCGGAAACACGCCGGCAGCTTGAAGCGGAATTGGCCCAGCTGGAGAGGGAAATGGACGATTACGAAAAGCAGATCGCGGACTATAAGAAAAAGGGCAACACGCTCCAGTCCGAGATCAACCGCATGAACGCCCAAGTGGCGAAACTTAACACGCAGATCAAGTCGATCATGGTCACGTTGCAAAAGGTAAACCGCGAGATAGACTCGACCACGACCCAGATCGGCGTAACCGAAACGAGCATAGAAAAAAAGCGCAGGATCATCGGAGAAATGGTCCAAGAGATCTACCGCAATGAAAATCAGGGCATCTTTTTGACCTTGCTTGCCAACAATGACCTCTCCAATTTCTTTACCGACCTGAACAATCTCGCGAGCATTAGCGACCAACTGCGATTCAACTTGGGCGAGCTGATCGGCCTCAAGACCAACTTGTCTGATCAAAAGGAAGCCCTTGCATTGCAGAAAATGGACATCGAGACGCTTCGCGCATATCAGGAGGAACAGCGCAAGGAGATCAACAAAACAAAGCAGGAAAAGGACAGTCTGTTAAAGGTAACCAAAGGAGAGGAATCAAAATACCAAAAAGTGCTCGCGGAAAAGCAAAAGACCGCGGCAGAGATTCGCAGCCGCTTGTTTGATATGGTTGGAGGGGGTCAGTTGAAGTTCGAAGATGCATACAAGCTCGCAAAGGGTGCGGAAAGCGCGACCGGTGTGCGTGCCGCGTTGGTGCTTGCGGTGCTGAATAAAGAGTCTGCTCTCGGGCAAAACGTCGGCAAGTGCCGGTATGACGTAAATCCGTACTATCCGGACAGGGCCACGAATCCGACGACCATGAAGCCGAAAACGGACATGCCACACTTCTTCGCGATTACTAAAAAGTTGAATCTGAATCCGGAAACCACATTGGTGTCATGCCCAATTCCAAGAGATGGAGCATACGGAGGTGCTATGGGCTATGCGCAGTTCATGCCATCCACATGGGTTGGTTTCGAAAAGCAGATCGCCTCGTTGACCGGGCATAATCCGCCAAGCCCATGGAATGCGCAAGACGCATTTATGGCGACCGCGTTGTATTTGAAGGGAGCTGGAGCGGCAAACGCGACGCTGTATCAAGAAAAGGTTGCAGCGGCAAAATATTATGCCGGTGGAAACTGGTCGCGCCACCTCTCGGGCTACGGAGCAAAGGTGCTCGACATGGCAGCTTCGTTCGAGCAAGACATCGCAACGTTGAATTCGTAATGCATAAGAGGTTAGAGGTTGGAGATATGAGGTAAGACAAAAAATCCGCCGGCCCTACGGGCTGGCGGATTTTTGTAGCTGTCATCCCGAGTGAATCCGTCAGCCGACGGAGTAATCGAGGGATCTGAGTTTGTATTGTCATCCCGTGCACAGCCTGCCCCGTACCACGATACGGGGACACGGGATCCAGCGCATTGTCATCCTGAATTTATTTCAGGATCTTATGGTTTGCAAACGAGATTCCGGCTCGTGGGCCGGAATGACAGCCCACCCCATTTCCCCTTTTTCACTTTTCGCTTTTCGCCGCTTCCCTAAACGCATCCACGATTGGTTGGAAGCTTCCCTCAAGCACCTTTTCAATATTGTGCCATTTTTTGCCGATGCGGTGGTCCGTAATGCGATCATCGGGGAAGTTATAGGTGCGGATCTTTTCACTGCGATCGCCCGTGCCTATTACGGTGCGCAATGCGCCGAGCTTTGCAGCTTCTTCCTGTATCTTCGCGTCATACAGCTTCGCGCGCAGCATGCCCATGGCGGTTTCTCGGTTCCCGAATTGCGATCGGCCCGATTGCGAAGAAACCACGATGCCGCTCGGCTTATGTACGATGCGTACGGCGGTTTCCACTTTGTTTACATTCTGCCCGCCCGGGCCGGAGGAGCGAAAGAAGGACACATCGAGGTCTCCGAGATTGATTTCGACTTCGGTCGGCTTTACTTCGGGCATCACCAGAACGGATATGGTCGAAGTATGGATGCGGCCTTGGCGCTCCGTCTTGGGTACGCGCTGTACGCGATGCACGCCCGATTCCTGTTTCAGGTCATCATATGCGCCGGCCCCTTCGATGGTGGCGACGAATGACTTATAGCCATCAAATGTTTCGGCATTGAAGTCTTCCACATTGAACTTCCATCCGCGGATGGTGGCATATTTTTGATACATGCGCGCCAGCTCGCCCGCAAAAATAGCGGCCTCGTCTCCGCCCGCACCCGCCCGTATTTCAAGAATTATTTTTTGAACTTCGCTCATGATAGCTATACTGTAATAAGTAGGGGATGAAAATGCAAACATGACGATTATATGGGTGGCCCGCACTATAACATCTTTCAATAACGTTATAGTGATATTTGCGTCATCGAATGACGCAAATATTGGCATCAAGGCATTTAACTGCTATGCTTTATACATGAACCGTGAAGAAATCATCGCAAAATCTGCCGACCTATGCCTAACTTAACAAAATAAGAAATCAAGAAGGCTGTTATATATTGGCAAACCGTGGCAAAGCACGATTATGAAACAATGGCAGGCTTGTTCAAGATAAAACGGTATTCTGACTGCTTGTTCTACGGGCATCTTGTATTAGAGAAGACACTCAAGGCCTTGGTAGTAAAAAATACGGGTGCGCATCCGAAGCCGATTCATAATTTGTCAGTTTTAGCGCAAGATGCGTGTATCGAGCTGTCAAAAGAAGACAGGGAATTCCTGGCAGAAGTGAACAAGTTCAATATTCACGCGCGATATCCCGATTACAAATTGGCATTTTATAAGTTATGCGATCTGGATTATACGAAACCGAGAATTGAAAAGATAAAGGCACTGTCTAAACAGTTATGGCAAATGTAAAAACATTTAATGAAATAAAGGATACGGTCATCAGATATAAATCGCTTTTGGAAAGTGATAATTTTCCGGTGGAGAAAATGATCATTTTTGGGTCCTCCGCAAAAGGCACCGCTAAGGAATATAGCGATATAGATGTGTGCGTAGTATCGGATAAATTCGCTCGAAATAAAGATAAGCATGAAACATATCTCTGGAAAAAGGCGATGGAAGTCGATGCGCGCATAGAGCCGGTCGCGTACGCACCAAAGGATTTTATTAATGCCGATCCGTTGGCGTATGAGATAAAGAAGCTTGGCGTGGTTGTATAAGATGCTACACAAAGAAATCCATGTCTAAGCGTGATGCAAAATTGTATATAGAGGACATCAAGAATGCGATTGGAAAGATCGAGCGATATGCGGCCGAGATGTCGTTTGGCGATTTTGCGAACGATGAAAAGACATTCGATGCAGTTATTTGGAATATCATCGTCATTGGAGAAGCTGTTATGAATATTCCCAAAGAGATCAAGGGAGAATACCCTGGTGCGCCATGGGATGAAATGGTTAATATGCACAATAAGATGATGCACGAGTATTTCGAAGCGAATGATAATATCCTGTGGGATACGATAAAAGGCGATATCCCGAAATTAAAAGAACAGATAGAAAAGATAGCGCTATAATCAAAAAAACCGCATAAGCGGTTTTTTGATAAGGAAAAGTTGACATTCAATGCCCGCACAGTATTATATAGATATATGACCTACCGGTTTACATCCATCATTAATAAAGAGGGCAATATCTACGTCGCCAAGTGCGCCGAATTGGGTGTGGTCAGCCAGGGGAAGAGTATTGAAATAGCCAATAAGAACCTCAAAGAGGCAGTCGGGTTATATCTCGAAGATAATCCAAAAGGGAAGAAGAACTCTCTTAAAGAACATCCAGTGATTACAACATTCGAACTGGCTAATGTCTAAAACATTTTCTGGCAAACAGGTAGTAAAATTATTATGTCGGGAATTCGATTTTATTGTTGCCTCCCAGCGGGGTAGCCATGTTAAACTTGTCAGATCAATCGGGAATAAAACGGTAACGACTATCGTGCCGTTGCATAGTGAGCTGGCAAAAGGAACGATGAAAGGGGTGTTGGAGCTTGCAGGCATCGAAGAAAAAGATTTTTGGAAAGTGGTAAGGAAATAAGATTTTACAATTACAAAAGCCGCTCATCTGAGCGGCTTTTGTAATGTACTGGATTCCTCCGCCGGCTGGCGGACGGGAATGACAATTCAGGGGGGGTATGAGGCAAACAAAAAAGGCTTATTCAGCCTTTTTGTTTTTGGAAACGCGGACCTTCTTGACCGGTGCCACTTTGGCGACGGCGCGAGCTTTAAACTTCTCGACGCGTCCTGCGGTGTCCATAACCTTTGCCTTTCCGGTGTAAAACGGGTGGCAGTTATAGCAGATATCGACATCAAACTTGTTTTGGGTCGATCCAACGGTGGTCTTGTTGCCGCATACGCAGCTCACTTCCGCGACCGTGTTGTATTTTGGGTGGATTTTTGCCTTCATAATAGTGATAGCACCATCAGGTGCAATACAAGGAATACTATAGGGTTTTAGTTATTTCGTCAATATGTGCGATGTGGCAGACGGTTGGCATGCTACGGCACCCCGATTTTATTATAAGGGGTACACGCGAATCCGCGAGGATCTTCCCTGAGCGATAGGTATAAAAACGCCGGTCATTAACTGGAGTTTTTGGTGATACCACCACTCAATATGCCCGCATTTTGTTGTCGGTTTTTGGTTTTCGGTCGTAGGTTATGTAAAGCCTTGACAAGGGGTTAAATCTCTATATAATGGCTAATACTGTCTGAGAGAAGTGACCAGCAATTTGTAAACCGAATAACATCGATGTGAGTCGATGAAGAAGAACATCCAAAGTTTTTTTAGTTGTCCAATGATAAAGGATTAGGAGTTGATTTACGAAAGCAGTTCGATGTTTTCGTGGATCATTTTCTATAATGAGGGTTTGATCCTGGCCCAGGATGAACGCTGGCGGCGTGGATAAGGCATGCAAGTCGAACGAACCCTTCGGGGTTAGTGGCGAACGAGTTAGTAACGCCTTGGTACTTACCGTATAGTCAAGAATAACCAGCCGAAAGGTTGGCTAATACTTGATAGTCTCGAAAGAGTAAAGGAGCAATCCGCTATACGATAGGCCTAGGTCCTATCAGCTAGTTGGTAAGGTAACTGCTTACCAAGGCTACGACGGGTAGGGGGAGTGAGAGCTTGACCCCCAACGACGGCACTGAGACACGGGCCGTACACCTACGGGTGGCAGCAGTCGAGAATATTCCACAATGGGCGAAAGCCTGATGGAGCGACGCCGCGTGCAGGAAGAAGGCCTTCGGGTTGTAAACTGCTTTTCTAGGAGAAAAAGTCTGGCCAATTGTGCTCGCTAATTTCGGTTAGTGGGTGCAATTGGCTAGATTGATGGTACCTTAGGAATAAGGGGTTGCTAACTTCGTGCCAGCAGCAGCGGTAATACGAAGACCCCAAGCGTTATCCGGATTTATTGGGCGTAAAGAGAGAGCAGGAGGTTTGGTGCGTCTGTTGTTAAATCCCACCGCTCAACGGTGGAACTGCAATGGATACGACCAGACTAGAGGATACTAGAGGTTACTGGAACACACAGTGTAGGGGTGAAATCCGTTGATATTGTGTGGAACACCAAAGGCGAAGGCATGTAACTGGAGTATTCCTGACTCTGAGTCTCGAAAGCGTGGGGAGCAAAAAGGATTAGATACCCTTGTAGTCCACGCCGTAAATGATGTTCACTAGCTATCGGAAGTATCGACCCTTTCGGTGGCGAAGCTAACGCGTTAAGTGAACCGCCTGGGAAGTACGGTCGCAAGACTAAAACTCAAAGGAATAGACGGGGACTCGCACAAGCGGTGGATCATGTGGTTTAATTCGATGGTACACGAGGAACCTTACCAGGGCTTGAAATTCTACTGAATGCGGTTGGAAACGATCGAGGCCTAAGATTTATCTTTGGCAGTAGGACAGGTGCTGCACGGTCGTCGTCAGCTCGTGGCGTGAGCTGTTCCCTTAAGTGGGGTAACGAGCGCAACCCTCGTCCTGTGTTACAAGTGTCACAGGAGACTGTCCGCTTTAAGCGGAAGGAAGGTGGGGATGACGTCAGATCAGCGTGGCCCTTTGATGCCCTGGGCTACACACATGATACAATGGTCAAGACAAAGGGTTGCCAAGCCGTAAGGCGGAGCTAATCTCAAAAACTTGGCCTCAGTTCGGATTGAGGGCTGAAACTCGCCCTCATGAAGTTGGAATCGCTAGTAATCGTGGATCAGATATGCCACGGTGAATACGTTCTCGAGTCCTGTACTCACCGCCCGTCACACCAAGGGAGCTGGTAGCGGATAGAGTCTCACCTAGCGTGGGATGAGTTCGAGATCAGTGACAGGGGTGAAGTCGTAACAAGGCACGCGTAGCGGAAGCTGTGCGTAGATTAATTAAATATTTTTAGAGTCGGTTTTTAATGGTTTTGATCGTGGAGCCATAAGTCACGATTCTTTGGACGACTAAAAAAGGTTTGGATGTTCTTATTCGGTTTATAGACAGTATTAAAAAACAGATGAGTGGTCATCTGTTTTTTAATTCGTGGATTTTTATAATTGTTTTTGTATTGTCATTCCGAGTGGAGTGGTACTCCACGGAGTCGAGGAATCTGCAATGCATTGTCATTCCCGCGAAGGCGGGAATCCACGCCACCGCATTGTCATCCCGGCGAATGCCGGGATCCAGTGCATTGTCATCCTGAACTCGTTTCAGGATCTTATTGCTCGTAAATAAGATTCCGGCTCGCGGGCTCGGAATGACAACTATTTCTCGTGTCATCCTGAACTCGTTTCAGGATCTCGCGTACAAGCGGTAAGATTCTGAAATAAATTCAGAATGACAGAAAAAAGAAAAATAAAAAAAGGGCGGCCATTGCTGGCCGCCCGAGAAAACTTGAACTATGAGATTACTATTTAAAAAAGTATCCCAAGGCAAGAAGCCCTGTCGTCGCACACCAGATTGCCGCCGCCATCCGATAGTTAGATTGAACCGCGAGAATAAATGCGGCGATAGACGCAATCAACACAATACCGAGGATAAAAGTTTTCATAATAAGCTCCTTTTTAATATGATGCCCGAAGGCTTGGTAAGGTTCCAAACTATTTATAAATATATTATACACCCATTATATATATTTGTCAAGAGTCAGAAAAAAGGCATAAAAACAGGGGATTTTATACCGCCTCCGGCGGAGGGTTGAAATGGATCCCGGCTCGGAGGCTGGGATGACAACTACTTTGTGTGTCATCCTGAACTCGTTTCAGGATCTCGTGGCTTACAAACAAGATCCCGGCTCGGAGGCCGGGATGACAAAAGTTATTCATGTAGTATGCAGTATGTAGCAAGTCTCCCACCTCATACCTCATACCTCACATCTCCCACCTCCCACCCGGGTTGTTGGCTCCTTAAAGTATGCTATACTATAGTAATAAACAGACGTTTACCGCCATGCAGAAGATTTTACTCGTAGAAGACGATCCATTTTTGTCGTCATTGCTGAAGAATCGCCTCCAAAAGGAGGGTTTTGAAGTTATCCACGCCCGCGACGGAGAAGAAGCACTTGCTACATTGCGTACAACGCCGGTTCAGCTGGCTCTTTTGGATATCATTCTGCCGAAGCGATCGGGTTTTGAAGTTATGGAAGAAATCAGAACGGACATGCAGGTAAAGTTGAACAACGCCGATCTTGCGATTATTATCATTTCCAACCTTGGTCAGCCGGAGGATATGCAGCGGGGGAGGGAGCTGGGTGCGATCGAATATTTCGTAAAGGCGAAAACATCCATCGACGATCTGGTGGGCCGCATAAAAGATTTTGCCACCGGTACGGCGCCCGATGCGCCGGCCACCGTTCCATCCGCATGATAGATAGAAGATAATATTCCGTCGCAAGGCGGGATCTTCAATTTGCCCGCGGTGGGGTTATATTTATTTTTAAAATACGGTATAATAAAACGATACAAGAAAAGGTCGTGCATGCAGAAGATGACATTGTGCATAAAGGATCTTGATTTTAAAGATGCATCACATGGCCTGCGATGCATAAAAATAAATAAAAATTAACAACATGAATAAAATAAAAAAAGACAAAGGTGCTGCCAAGGGATTTACGTTGCTCGAGCTTTTGATCGTTATCGCGATTTTGGCCGTGCTCGCCACGGTCGCAGTGCTTGTTATAAATCCGGTTGAATATTTGCGTCAGGCGCGCGATAGCCAGCGCGTGGGCGACCTTGCGGCGGTAAAGGGTGCGATCGATCTGTATTTGACTACGGTAAGCACTCCCGACGTGACCGCTGGTGTTTTGGGAAATGCCGCCCGATGTACGGCGGGTGCGACGAATCCGTTTACGATAACTCCATGCACTGTTAGTGCAACCCGTACGGTCGATGGTACCGGCTGGGTGTTGGTAAGCTTCTCATCGCTTTCGGGTGGTTCTCCATTGACCACGCTTCCGTTGGATCCGATCAATGATGCAACCTATTTCTACGCGTATGCCGCAAACGAAACTGCGAACACGTATGAATTGAATGCAAAAATGGAAAGCGTTAAATTCGGAACCGATCAGGATTTTGATGGAAAGGATGGTGGAGACCAGCCGACCTGGTATGAAATAGGAAACGATCCGGCATTGAATCTCTGACAAAAAAACAAAAAATACTCCACCGGACGGTGGAGTATTTTTTGTTTTGAAGGAATGTGATCTTTTCTGGGCTCGCCACGTGATCCGCCCTATGTGGATTTTACGTAGCTCGCCACGTGACGTGGAGTGGTTTACGCGTTATAATGAATACACTATATGCAGATTCCGGTACAAAAACTGAAGGAAATGATAGTCAACGAGGGACTTATTACTTCGGAGGTATTTGATTCGATCGTGCAGGAGGCACAGCGGCTAAATCAAAAGGTAGAGGACATCCTTGTTTCGAGGGGAATCATTTCCTCGGATTATTTTTATGCGCTTTTATCGCGCCACATTGGTATCGAGTTGGCGAACCTAAGCACGGTCCCGATCGATGAATCGGTGCTGTCATTGATATCGCTTGATATCGCCAGGCAAAAAGGAGTCGCCGCGTTCAAAAGGGAGGAGGATGGCTCGATCGCCGTGGCCATGGAAGATCCGAGCGATCTGAAAACGATCGAGTTTTTGGAGAGGCATTTAAAGGTGCGCGTCAAGCCGTTTTTGGCGAAGTCGGGAGATTTGGAAAAGGGATTTGCCATTTATAATCGCGCGCTGTCGCAGGACTTTAAGCGCACGATCGAAGAAAATATAAAAAAGAGCCTTGAGGTAAAGGGGGATAAGGTTGAAGACGTGGCGGCGGCGTTGCCTATTGTCGCGATTGTTGATAATTTTTTGTCCTATGCCCTGTCGGCCCATGCATCCGATATTCACATCGAAATGCTTGAAACGTTGGTGTTGGTGCGGTTTCGCATCGACGGCATCTTGCACGAGGTCACGCGCATCCCAAAAGATGTAGAGTTGCCCATCGTCGCGCGCATCAAACTGCTTGCCGGATTAAAGATCGATGAGCATTACAAGCCGCAAGACGGCCGCATGCGGTATCGGGTAGGGGATGAAATAACCGACGTGCGCGTTTCCATTATGCCGACCCTGTATGGCGAAAAGATCGTTATGCGCTTGTTGCCTGCGGGGCAAAAACCATTGGCGCTTGAAGAAATAGGCATGCTCGACGACATGGTAAAGATCGTCGAAGAGGCGCTGAAAAAGAGCTTTGGCATGGTGGTTTCGTGCGGTCCGACCGGTTCCGGTAAAACGACCACGTTGTATTCCATCTTGAATATGCTCAACAAGCCGGAGGTAAACATGGTCACGGTAGAAGACCCGATCGAATATCACATTCAGTACGTCAATCAAACGCAGATCAACCCCATGGCGGGGGTAACATTCGCAAGCGCGTTGCGCGCATTTCTGCGCCAGGATCCGAATATCATTTTGGTGGGTGAGATCCGCGACGAAGAAACCGCGGAAATATCGGTGCATGCGGCGCTTACCGGGCATATTTTGCTGTCTTCCTTGCACACCAACGATGCTGCGACGGCGATCCCGCGTTTGATCGACATGAAGGTGCCGCCGTTTTTGATCGCAGCGGTTTTGAATTTGATAATCTCCCAGCGCTTGGTCCGCAAGATCTGCGTAAGCTGCATAGAGTCATTCACTCCAACGCCGGACATTGTGGAAATATTGAAGCATGCGCATGAGGAGCTGGGGGCCGGGAAGGATCGCCCGATGCCGAAAACGCTCTATCGCGGCCGTGGTTGTCCGGTGTGCGGGTTTACGGGGTACAAGGGGCGTATGGGCATCTTTGAAGTGATGGAGATCGACAATGATGTGCGGAGTATCGTCGGTTCGCCCGAGTTCTCGCTCGACGCACTGGTGGCACTGGCGAAACAAAAGAACATGGTCACTATGTTCGAAGACGGCGTGCGCAAGGCCGAGCTGGGCATGACGACCATGGAAGAAGTGCTCAGAGTCATAAGAGAATAACGAAACATGAAATACGAAACACGAAAAAAGAGAACGGAAAGGGAACGGGCATCACTTGTGCATTCCCATTTTTCATTTTTCATTTTTCATTTGTTACGCCCATGAAGTTCACCTACACTGCAATCAAGCCGGATGGAAAGATGACATCCGGAGAGATGGAAGCGCCGGGCGCCGCGCAGGTGCTCGAGTTTATTGCATCGCAAGGATTGCGTCCGGTATCGTTAAAAAAAGAAGGGCCTGAGGTGGGAATAGCGAAAGCGAAGTTTTTTCAGGCTGATATTACGATCGCGGACAAGATATTTTTGACGAAATATTTGGCGCTCATGCTGCGCATCGGAACGGACTTGTTCAAGGCGATAGACATTTTGATCGCCGATTTCGATAAGCCGGCGGTCCGCGCATTATTGTATGAGATCAGGGAAAATCTTGAAAAGGGCCAGCCGTTTCACGTGGCATTCGAAAAATATCCGAAACATTTTTCAGGCGTGTTCATAAACCTCGTCAAGGCGGGGGAGCAGTCGGGTACGCTGGAAAAGACCTTCGAGCAGCTGAGCGTGAACTTGCAGCGCGAGCAGGCGTTGCGGCAGGAGGTGCGTTCCGCGTTGACCTACCCGGTCATACTGGTCGGCGTTGCATCACTGGTCGTTTTGCTGTTGGTCAGCTTTGCATTGCCGAAGATAGCGAACCTTTTTGCCGATAGCGGATCGGAACCACCGTTGTTTTCGAAGGTCGTATTTGCGATTGGACTATTTCTGAACCAGTATATCTGGCTCGTATTGTCATTGTTGATCGGTGGAGTCATCGGAGTATGGATTCTGTTGGGAAGTAGCGTGGTGGCACGACGGATATTCCAGCATTTTATCCGTCGCGCGCCTCTCGTCGGGCCGTTGTTGAAAAAGATAGCGATCCAGCGGTTTGCGTTGACGTTTTCGTCGTTGCTTTCCTCGGGTCTGCCCATATTGGAGGCGCTCGCCATTACGGCGGATGCGGTGGGCGATGTGGAGCTAAAGGAAGCATTGCGGCGCATTTCGGAAGAGGGGATTGCAAAAGGGTTGACGATCGGCGATGCATTCAAGCGGGAGTCGGCATTTCCCCGTGTGGTAACAAATCTGGTGGCGATATCGGAAAAAAGCGGAAACCTGTCGAATATCCTTGCTACGCTCGCGGAGTTTTATGAATCGGAGATCAAGTCGTCGGTTAAGGTACTGGTTTCATTTTTGGAGCCGATGTTGTTGTTGGCAATCGGTATCGTGGTGGGGGTCATCGCACTTGCCATTATCGTCCCGGTCTATCAATTGATGGGCAAATTTTAAGCGCGAAAAATGAAAAATGAAAAACGAAAAATGAAGGAGGGTATGTCGTTGGTCGAGTTGATCATCGTCATGGGGATCTTTGTCGTGCTGGTCGCCTCGATCCGCTTTTTCCCGATCGATTATTTTTATGCGCGAAGTCTCGAGGATGATGCGGCGAAGATCGCGTTCACGGTGCGCGGCACGCGCGATAGGGCGGTGGCGCAGGATTCGGGAAGCGCATGGGGTGTGCATTTTGTGAATGATGCAACGGGAGCCGATTATTATCAGGTGTTCAAGGGCGATGCGTTCGTATCGGGAACGGTGGTCGAGCGGATTAACCTGAACGAGACCGTGCAATTCATATCGCCACCGCAGGCAGCTTCGGCGGATGTACTTTTTTCCAAGTTGAGCGGTTTGCCAACGGGTACGAGCTCACTTATAATTTCATTGATAAGCGATCCGACGAATACAAAAACAATAAGCGTTCTCGGGGCCGGGCAGATAGACTATTAAAAAATGGATATTATGGATAAAAAAAGATCGGGGGAGCGGGGCCAGTCGCTGATCGAGATTCTTGTTGCGCTGGGGATCGGGGTTATTTTGATCGGAGGGGTTACGGCGTTGATTTCAGTGAACATGCGGAGTTCGGCGGATTCGAGAATGACCCAGGCCGCATCCTCCTTGACGCAGGAGGCGATCGACGGAGCGAGATCGAAAGCGGAGGCGGATTGGAATGCATTTTATGCATTGGCGAAGGGGAGCGCGAATGCATATTATATTGCTTCATCAACCAATGCGATTACGGCAGGTAGGGAACCTCTCTCGGTAAGCGGCTACTCGTTCAGCCGGTATTTTTATGTAGAAAACGTACAAAGGACGCAATGTGGCGTCGGCTCGCCAACGGCGGATGCGGCAACGGCATCATGCAACACGAATTTTCCGCTAAGTTCGGCGGATATCGCAGAAGATCCTTCGACGCAAAAGATCGTGGCGGTCGTCGAGTGGGCGGGAGGAAGAAGCGTAACGCAAGACCAATATGTATCGCGTGCGCGAAACTCGGCAATGCGACAGACCGATTGGAGTGGCGGCGGGGGTGATAACAGCGTATTGACGGTTCCCAATAATAGGTATGATACGGCAGCCAGCGTGGATGTAACGGCGACCCCGGGAGCGGCTGAAGTGGTGCTGCTTGGCGGTGGCGGGGGGGCGACGGCAAATATCGACGCCACGCATCATTGGGCATGGAACGATGTGATCGGCTGGATCGATTTTGGCTACGTCGCCGGAAATGTCGGCGTGAATGATGCCAAGCTGTTTGGATACGCATCGTCATCGGTCGGGTTTATCGCATTTGATTGCGCGACCACGCCAAATGGCGACATATGCAGTGGCGGCGCGGGCGACTGGAAAGTCGCAAATGTAAGCGGGACATTGCAGGGATGGGCATATAGCGATTCGGTCGGCTGGATCAGTTTTGATAGCGTTACGGCAGGTTCGCCAATTTCGTACGGCGTTACGATCGATGCGGCTACGAGCGAGTTCAGGGGGTGGGCATGGAACGATGTGATCGGCTGGATCAGTATGAATTGTTTTGAGGCCGGCACTTGCGGAACGGTAGACTATAAGGTAAAGACAGGTTGGGCCTCGACGCCCGATAGCGGCTGGTTGATATCGCCGATATTTGATCTTGGCGACAGCGTTGCGGTGAACACGGTGATGTGGAGGGGTGTTGCCAACGGGGGGGCAGTACGGTTTCAAATGGCGGCTTCGGATGATTCGGCCGGTCCATGGACAGACGCGGACTACAAGGGTCCGGACGGCACATCGGGAACGAGCTATGCGGCATCGGCGCCTGATGCATCAACGGCAGTAAGTCCGCGAGACTTTTCGGGAGTGCGCTATGTTCGCTATAGGATGATCATCGAATCAAGCGCTGGCGGTACGGATAGTCCCGAAGTGCAGGACGTCATCCTTACATATAGTTTATGATAATGTGGTATACTAAGATATAAAAAAATAATCATTTCTAATGAAAACGAATACGCATATGTCAAAAACAAACAAAGTGTTGGTAGGGCTGGTTATCATATTGGCGGTGGCGTTGGGTGGTGTGTTGTATTGGCAGAAGGTTGGCTTTGAAGCAAAATATTCGGCTGTGTATTTAAATACGGGTGATATTTATTTTGGAAAACTGTCGCGTTTTCCGCGAACCACATTGCGCGATGTCTGGTTCCTGCAAAAAGAAGGCGAGGGGCAAGGAGTTACATTGTCGAAGTTCGAGAATGCATTTTGGGGTCCGAAAGATAGAATGGTCATCAGCGAAGAAAGCATCATTTGGACGACCGAACTGACGGAAGATAGCGAGGTGGCTCGGGCGATCAAGAATCCGCAATCGGCAACGCCTGCACAGGCAAATATGGCTCCTGCGCAACCGGCGATGATGGGTGCTGAACCGCAGACGGGGATAGGAGAAAATGCAACCCAATAAGAACATGAGAAAAAAAATTCTGATTTTGGATGAGGTGCGAGGCACGGGGAAGCCGTTGAGAGAGGTGTACAATTGTACTCCGACCGAAACGGTGGGGCCCTGTAACGAAGCAACTCGCCCAAAGCAGATATTTTTTAAAGAGGGGATTGTTGCACTCCCATTAATGCTGCTCATCAGCGGCATCGTTCTTGAGATGACGATTGCCGCAACGCTCATAGTATTCTATGTGCTACAGGGCAGCGCGGGAACGCGCAATGCGGCAGATGCGTTGGCGGTAGCCCGTTCGGGCGTGAGCGATGCGGCCATACAATTGGCGAGGAATATGGATTTTGATGGATCGTATGAGTTGGCACCGGGTGCGCAGCGGGTTGCCCGGGTCACGGTATGCAATCAGGGGAGAAAAATAACAGCTTGCGATGTATCGGGAGGGTGTGAGTACACGAATCCAAGCGATGCGGGAAAGGTTGAGGTCACCGCGTCGGGGACGGTTCGGGGAAGAAACAGATGTGTGCGTGCGGTCTACGCCGTCGATGGAGACACGGGCGAGATACGGCTTGAATCATCGGGTGAGGTGTCATTGTAATGTATTGCCATGGATACCACGATTATAAAAAAAATTACAGATGCCATTAATCCTCCCTTGCAGATAGGAGGATTAGAGGTAACGGATTCGTATATACGATTTGTATCCATCAACGGAAAGAAGGCCGATTTTGTTTCGGCAAAGTTGGAGCCGGGCATCATTGAAGACGGCAAAATAAAGGACGGGGACCGTTTGCTCAAGGTATTGACGGATTTTCACGATCAAATAGCGGGAAAGAAAAAAAAGATATGGGCGATCGCCAGTATTTCAGACGGAAACGTATACACGGAAATGTTTATGTTGCCAAAGATCAGCGGAAGCGACTTGGTGAGCGCGGCGCGTTTGAATCTGCAAATGATATCTCCGATCGATTTCAATACGGCCAATGCGGATTGGCATTTGGCGGGGGAGCGGGAAGTGAACGGGGTCTTGCAAAGCGAAATATTGGGCGCATTCGTTTCACGGCAATTGATCGAAGAATTCGAACGCATAGCGGACAAGGCGGGGTTTGAAATAGCCGCAGTGGAGTTTCCGATCCTTGCGCTCGCCCGTTCGATCACGGCGTTAAGCGATCAGTTTGATAAAGGGAAAAATTATCTCGTATTTCGGCTGGGCGGAGACGGTATTTCATTCGGCTTGGTAAAGAACGGGGAGTTGTATTTCTTGCATTTTGTCGGATGGAGCGCGGTCTATGGATCGGAGCGAAAGGCGACACTCGAGTCATTGAAAAAAATGATCATCGACGAGGTGCATAAGGTGCTGAGTTTTTACGAAACACATTGGGAGGGGGCGTTGACGAATTTGTTTTTGGTCACGCCAACATTTGAAAATGAGATCCGTGATGCGATCACTCGGGATTTTCCGGGCCTTACGGTCGAGGTTCCTGTGCTACGGCAATTTAAGAATCTTTCGGTCGGGTGGTTTAGCGTGCTGGGCTCCGCCTATCGCGGCATTATTCCGCGCGATGAAGATAATATGTTGAGTTTGGCGACCGCCGGAACGGATGAAAAATACGAGGCGCATCAGCTGACGAACTTTGTCCGCCTATGGAGGAATATTTCCGTGACCGTATTGGCAGGAGTGTTGATGTTGCTGGTTGGGTTGGACGTGTTTTTGGCGGGTAGTGCCACGAATATACGCGAGCGGCTGGCGGGAGGCTCAAGCGATCCGGTATTTGCTCAGCTAAGCGGATTGAGGCAGGAGGCGGAAAGATTTAACGGCATGGTTGATTCGCTCGCTCGCGCAAAACAGGAAAGGCTTGCATGGTCGGAATTTTTTAAAAGCATAGATGCGATGGCGGGCGGGGATATTGCGATCCGAAGGATCGTAATACAGGACATCGCCTCACCGGTAACGATCTTTGGCGAAGCGGCTACACAGCCGGCGATCGGAGTATTTGAAAAGGTATTGCAAACGAACCCGAATGTATCAAATGTTCAATTCCAGTTGGCAAGCGTATCGCAAATAGAAGGGGGAAGATATGCGTTTAGCATGAGCTTCTCGATAAAAAAATTATAAAAAAACCGTGCGTCCGCCAGCTGGCGGACTCACGGTTTTTGTTTTAAAACGATCGAGACATCAGGTGATGTGGTCGAATTGCCTCAGTGCGACCGCGAGCTTCCTTTGAAGCTCAAACAGGTCCATCTGAATATCAATGGCACTTGGATCGCGAAGCGCTTGCAGGTCGGCATGTGTAAGCTCTTTGAGCTCGGCAAATGCTTTGATGACATGCTCGATTTCCTTGATCACATGGTTGCCTACCAGCTTGGCATGGGTTGTGTGTACGCGTCCTCGCGTCGCTCGCCGAGGGGCTATGCCAAGATTTTTTCCGCCTAAGCGCAGGATGCGGGCCACCTTGTTCGGATGAATGGGCTTGCCGGCATTTTTTTTGACTGCTTCCTTTATGAGGTTGAGCATCTTCCTCTGGTCGTCCTGGTTGAATGCCGAAAGCTGGAGTGCGATGCCGTTTCCGATCTCTCCGCGCATCAGGCGCAAGTGGATGTCCTCGGTAAGATTGAGAAACTTCAGGTGATAGGACACCTGAAAAGGCGTCATGCCCAGCTTTTCTCCCGCTTCGGTCTGGTTGAGTCCGAAGCGCTCCATGAGCTCGTCGAGCGCAAGCGCGATCTCGACAACGGAAAAGCTTTTGCGGCGGATGTTCGCCACCGCGCTGGAAAGATAGACCTCGTCATCGGTCATGGGCGGCTTGATGTAACAGGACAGGCCCTCAAGTTTTGCGATCTTGGCGGCCAAGTACCGACTTCCGCCATCCACGATCAGCGCATGGCGATTGTTATCGCGGAGCGTGACGGGTATGGGTTGTTCGACGTCTTTGCGATGTTTGTACGAAAGGGCCGTGGCCTCCAGTTCGGCTTTATCGAAAAACTTTCTTGGCTGCTTCGGATTAGGCCTGATGAGCCCTATAGGAATCCTTATCGTGGTCCCGACCTCTGCAACGATCATTCCATCTTCGATCGTTGCCCATGGGGTTTCACCGGGCGGTGCAACGGGCATGTCCTGCTGTTTCATGTTCACCTCCGCGCATTTGGGTTGAATTGCAGTAAAGTTACTAAGACCAAATAAACATAAAAACGGAAAAAATGCAATAAAACGGCTACTTTCAGTCCGATTCCCCTTGGCCTAAAACAAAAGCGCCTTTCGGCGCTTTTGTTTTTTATGGAGCGGGTAAGGGGGATCGAACCCCTGTCCACAGGTTGGAAGCCTGTTATAATAGCCACTATACGATACCCGCTTTGTGCTTTTAATAGTAGCACACTTTTATACTTGGTCAATGCAGGCCTCGAGCCACCCGATGATCTTGCGATGGAGTGCGACCCCATGCTCAGGGTTTCCTTTACTAATGACCGAGATATGGGCGGTGCCGTAAGGCAATTTATGCTTTTTAATGGCTGATTTGTTGGATCGGGTATCGATTTGCGTTTTTCTGAATTGGCTTAAGGGGATAGCGAGCTGTTTACTCCAAAACGAAAGGCATTTTTTAATGTCGTTATCAGGGTAGAGATGTACTGCAACTGTGATATTGGCATTATCTAAACCACATATTTCTTTAAGCCATAACACGGCCAATTTTACGGTTTTCGGGTCGGAATTGATAATACGAATAGTTTCGTATAGTTTGGAGCCTTCGCCGAGATAGAGGCCAAGGCCGACCATCTGGAGGTCCCGCTTGGATAGTGTGCCAATTTCTTTCTTTGCAGCTTCCTTTATGGTAAGCGTGGCGTTGAGCTTTGCGGCATGTCGCACTTGCCCGGATTTCAACGGGCCTGCCTTGATGCGCTGCAGGACGAGCTTATTTGGGGTAAAGGGGACGTCCTTAAACCATGCACTGAGTGTGCCTTTGCTTACGCCAAGCTTCTGCGAAATGAGATTATACGAGTAGCCTTTGTCTCTGAGCGCGAATACCTGTTTCTTTAGGGGAACGGATTTCATTGTATCATCATACCATATTATATAAATCAGTTCAATAAAATACCGATTTGATAAATAGGACGGAATTACCCTATACTAAATACGAAATACGACACACGAACCCCCCCATGTACAAACCGACCATCGGACTGGAGATCCACTGCGAACTGAAGACAAAGACCAAGATGTTTTGCGGATGCGCGAACGACCCCGAAGAACGCCACCCGAACGTGAACATTTGCCCCATATGCACCGGCCACCCGGGCTGTTTGCCAACCATCAACAAGGAGGCGGTCCGCAAGGTGATCAAGCTGGGCATGGCATTGGGGGCTGATATCCCCACGGTATCGAAGTTTGATCGAAAGAACTATTTTTACCCTGACCTGCCGAAGGCATATCAAATATCGCAATACGATCAGCCATTGGTAAACGGAGGCGTGCTCAAGGGCATACGGTTGGAGCGCGTGCATTTGGAAGAAGACACTGCGCGCATTGCGCACTCGAGCCAGCTCGCAGATTATCCGAAAGGCGAAAAGCCGGCAAGTTTGATCGACTACAACCGATCAAGTATGCCGCTTATGGAGTTGGTCACCAAGCCGGATGTGACCAGCGGGGAGCAGGCGGTGGCGTTTGCAAAGGAACTGCAGTTGATCCTGCGATATTTGGACATATCGTCGGCCGATATGGAAAAGGGCCAGATGCGTGTAGAAGCGAACATTTCCGTGAGCAAGGACGAAACATTGGGAACAAAGGTGGAGGTAAAAAATCTGAATTCGTTCCGCGCGGTAAGCGACTCGATCGATTTCGAGATCAAGCGGCAGATCGAATTGCTCGAAAAAGGGGAAAAGGTCGTGCAATCGACGCGTGGCTGGGATGAAAAGAAAAAAGAAACGGTATTACAACGGTTAAAGGAAGAAGCGCATGATTATCGGTATTTCCCGGAGCCGGATCTTCCGCCGCTCGATTTGGCGCATTTTGACATGGACGGCATCAGGGATGAAATCATCGAATTACCACAGCAGAAGCGCGAGCGGTTTATGTCCGAATATGGATTGAACGAAGAGCAGGTAAATATCCTCGCGGACAGCATGGAAAGTGCGGATTGGTTCGAGCATGCGGTGAGCGAAGCGAAGGCGTTGAACGAAACCATAAATACGCAGGCGATCTACAACTATTTCATAAGCGACCTACGGGGGCTTATGAAAGAAGCGGGTGTAGGGCTGGATGCGATCAAAGTGGATCCGTTCCATTTTGCAAAGATCATCGCGTTTGTCACGGAGGGTAAGTTGAACAGCAGATTGGCAAAAGATATCCTGAAGGAAATGTTCGAAACCGGTTCGGACCCGGAAGAGATCATGAAGGCGAAAGGGCTCGACGAAGCACTGTCGGCAGAAGCGATCCAAACTGCGATCGAAGAGATCATCGCGGAAAATCCGAAAGCGCTGGAAGACTACAAAAAAGGGCAGGTGAATGTTCTGCAGTTTTTAGTCGGAAAGGTCATGGGCAAGTTGAAAGGCCGAGCCAACCCGGCGGAGCTGATCGAATTGTTCAAAAAGATATTGGAGTGATGAAACTTTGCATTACGAAACTCGCTTTGTCATTCTGAACTTGTTTCAGAATCTGATTGATATCACCGAGAGATCCTGAAATAAATTCAGGATGACGGCACTATTTTAAAGCAGCAAATGGAGTTGCATAATTCAAAGAGCGAAAAGGAAAAGTTCACGCATGCATAAAAAAGACGCCGATCACTCGGCGTCTTTTTTATGCATCAAGAAATTGTTCAACGAGTTGCATTGCTTCGGCATCATCGGTAACCCAGTGGGTGCGCTTGTCGCGTTTGAACCATGTCATTTGTCGCTTGGCATAGCGGATGCTCTCGATGACAAGTTTTTCGATCATCACATCTTTTGCAATGAGTCCGCGCAGGTGTCTGCTGACCCAGCGATATTCAAGACCAAGGTCGTCGAGACGGTTCCAGCTCACGCCCGCGGCATGCAATGTTTTTATTTCGTTGAACATGCCGGCCTTGATGCGTTTGCGCAGTCGCGTCGTAATGAGTTGGTTCAATGTTTCGCTCGGGCGTGCGATGCCGATCGCGAGCGTATCGTATGGCGATGATGTCGCAAGGGGCGGAACGGGGGAGCCGGTTGCGAGCACGATCTCGAGTGCGCGGATCAACCGTCGGCGATTGTGTCGGTCGATGATTTGACTGCGCTGCGGATCGAGTTGCGTGAGTTGCGCAAAAAGCGATTCCGTGGATTCACGCTCAAGTTTTTTTCGGAGCGTAGGCTGGGGCGGCACGGCGGGAATAATGTGGTCGTGGACAACCGCGTCGATGTACAGTCCTGTGCCGCCGCACAAGATCGGAATGGAGTTGCGTTTTATGATATCGCGAATGGCGCGCTTTGCGAGGCGCTGGTATCGCGTAACGGTAAAGGTGCGCTTGGGCGATGCGACGCCAAGTAAGTGGTGGCGCACGCCGCGCATTTCTTTTTTGGTTATCTTGCCTGAGCCGATATCAAGACCAGTGTAGACCTGTCGCGAATCGGCAGAAATAACCTCGGCCCCCGGTGCGAGTCTGCGTTGTTTGATGGCGCGTGCGATCGCAACGGCAAGGTCTGACTTGCCCGATGAGGTCGGCCCGAGTACGACGATCAATTTAGGTTTAGGATTCTGCATTGGCGTATGTTGTGTCATTTCTGCGCCTTTAGTCCGCTCCGCCAACCGGCGGACGGAAGGAATCTTCGTCTACCTACACGAGATCCCGGATCAAGTCCGGGACGACTTGCTCCGCAAGTCACTTATCCACAATTCCATTTGCGCTAACTATATCGCTACTATATAATAGAAGTATAAAACTTCATAGAGGAAAAAGGGAAGAGGTTTACTTGCAGGAGGTATAACGGCGACTTCTGAATGCATCGTTAGTCGTTATTCATATAATGTTTCACATGGATTGATCACCCGTGTCGCTACGTTATCAGCTCTTTCAACCTACTTGCCCTACAACAACATAATCGTTAGTCTCACTTCTCTAATTTCTCTTTTTCCTTCCCGTCCGTCCTCTCTGACAGTTTTATGTGAATAGTGCAGACCATGGAGAACACTTGCCCATGTGACGCACACAATCGGTCGTCCGCCTCTGGCAGATGACAAGCACCTTCGTTTTATAAACCGATTCGTTCGGTTCACGATAACCCCATCTTCGGATGAGGGTTTTCTTTTTATTCCTGTCATCCTGAACTTGTTTCAGGATCTTATGCGAGAACAGCGAGATTCCGAAACAAGTTCGGAATGACAAAGCTAAACAATCTTCTTCAAAAAACTATTTCGGTGCAACGGTGTCCGCCCATTTTTTTTAATCGCTGCAATATGCTTTTTTGTTCCGTATCCCGCGTGCCGGTCAAATCCATACAAAGGATATTTTTTATGCGCGCGTTTCATGAGCGCATCGCGATGTTCCTTTGCGACAATCGAAGCAAGCGAGATGGCGGGGATGGTTTCATCGCCTTTGACTACAGTTTTGATCTTTAAATTAAATTGCGTACTGGTTCCCAGATCTGTATAGGCAAAAAATTTTTGCATACGCGTCTGCCGCTTTCCGTTGTTGGTTATAGGTTGTAGGTTATTGGTTTGATTGACGAAAAGTCCCCCATCTAAAAATACATCAATGCGCGCGGAGGCGGGGAGTGCGGCCAGCAGTTTTTCGAGCGCGCGGGTCGCCGCGCGATTTGCGGCTTGGGTCACATTGATGCGATCGATCACGCGGGGAGTTACGGCCGCGACCGCATGGCGGATGCGGCCGTCCGCCTTGATCGCCGTTACCCATGTGTTGCGTTGCGAAGCGGAAAGTTTTTTCGAATCGCGCAAAGGGGTGCGTGCTTCGATTAAGGAAGGACGCAGCCTCCGCGGAACGGCAACGGCGCACACGACAACCGGGCCGGCCAGCGGTCCGCGCCCGACCTCGTCGATGCCGATGATATATGAAATTGGGTTGCGTCCGCTCATTACCAATAGCATAGGCAATTTACAGAAATAAAAAAAGTATATGCACCCGCCTTGGGCTGGCTTATCCGTCCATGGCGTACGGAGGTCCAGCACCTTCATTTGGTAGAAATTTCATAAACATCCGCATTGTCATTCCCGCGGGTGAGGGCCTGTCCTCGACCTGATCGGGGACGAGAATCCAGCATTTTGTCATTCCCGTGAAAACGGGAATCCAGAGTATGAATATCCAAGCGATGCTTAAAAATCTGGATACCGGCCGGATCCGCCGGCTGGCGGACTCGTGCCATGACACGGGGCCCGCAGTTTCGGTATGACAACGGGGCGGTCAGGAACAATAATAGGTCATTTGAAAGCCCTCTGTGTTGGTGTTACAATGGAGCCAATGGTGAAAAAGAAGATGAAAAAGGGCATTGTGGAAGAAAAAGGGGAACCGAAAAGGAGGGGCAGAAAACCGAAGGATGTTTCGGCCCATGAAGAAGATGGCGGGTCGTTGCTCGATCTGCAATTGCACCCGGAGACAAAAAAGAGCATTTGGGCGATCGTCTCGTTTGGCGTTGCGGCTATTTTGTTGTTGGCGAGTTTTCAAAATGCAGGGCCGGCGGGCAATGTGCTCTATGGCGTGTTCCAAAGCCTGTTTGGCTGGGGTTACTATTTGTTGCCACTCGTACTCGTAGTGATCGGCGGCGTATTTTTGACATCGGAGCGCAGGAAGATATATGGCATAACATTTTTTGGCGCCGGGTTGTTCGTATTGTCGGGATTGGGATTGATCGACGTGCTGTCGCCGAACAATGGCGGCTTTGTGGGCAAAATGGTCGGCTCGTTGGAGTTGCTGTTCGGGTACGCGGCTTCTATCTTGGTCATCATGCTGTTGCTGGTAATTTCATTTTTGATCACGTTGAATCTGCCGATCCGGATCAAGCGCGAGGGCAAGGAATGGGTGCTTGAAGAAGCCGAGGAAGAGGAAGGAATAGAAGAAGAGACCGACGCGCTGAAAGATTCCATAAAAAAGGCGGAGGGAAAGAAAGAGGAAGAAATCGAAGAAGAAGCGGAGGATGTCGCGGTCGAGCCGACGATCAAGGAAAAGATAGCCGCCGCCGTAACCGGCAAGTTGAAAAAAGGCGAGACATTCAGCACGCAGGATGACAAGGACTATGTGTTCCCGCCGATCGATCTGTTGCGATCGTCCGTGGAAAAGCCACAGGCAGGAGATTTGCGTGCCAATGCAAATATCATCAAGCGTACGCTGGAGAGTTTTGGCATTATGGTGGAGATGGGGGAGATCAATGTGGGCCCCAAGGTAACGCGCTTCACGCTGAAGCCGGCCGAGGGGGTCAAGCTGTCGCGCATTACCGCGTTGAATCAAGATCTTGCGCTTGCGCTTGCCGCGCATCCGATCCGCATCGAAGCGCCGATTCCGGGCAAATCGCTGGTTGGCATTGAAGTGCCAAACAAAGCCGCCGCAGTGGTTCGTTTGGGTAGCCTTATTAATTATCCGGAATTTGCCGAAAGTGGCCAGCTGAGTTTTGCGGTAGGCCGCGATGTAACGGGCGAGCCGCTGTTTGCTAATATCGCAAAGATGCCGCACTTGCTCGTGGCAGGAAGCACCGGATCCGGAAAGTCGGTAACGATTCACTCGATCATTTTGTCGTTGTTGTATAAGAACTCTCCCAAGACGCTTCGCATGATCATGATCGATCCGAAACGGGTGGAGCTTTCGGTCTATTCGGGCATTCCGCATTTGATCGCGCCGGTGGTGACCCAGTCGAAAAAATCGATGGGTGTGTTTCGCTGGGCGTTGAACGAAATGGATCGGCGCTATGAGATATTTGAAAGAGCGGGATCGCGTGACCTCGCAAGCTACAATAAGAAAAACCCGGGCGAAGTGTTGCCGTACATCGTGATCATCGTGGATGAGCTTGCGGATCTTATGAGTACGTACGGTAAGGAAGTGGAAGGCTCCATTGTGCGTTTGGCGCAGATGGCACGCGCGACGGGAATCCATCTGATCTTGTCTACGCAACGTCCGTCCGTGGAAGTTGTTACCGGCCTGATCAAGGCGAACATCCCTGCACGCATCGCGTTGCAGGTGGCGAGCCAAATAGACTCGCGCACCATTTTGGACATGTCCGGCGCGGAAAAATTGCTGGGCGGTGGAGATATGCTCGTAGCCGCGGGGGATAAGCCAAAGCGCATTCAGGGTGCCTTTGTGTCGGAAGAAGAAATTCAAAAGGTGGCCCAATATATCCGCGATCAAAACAAGGATATCGAGGGCGAAGAAATATCGTTTGATGCAAAGCCGGCAGCGGATGGACAAGCTGGAGAAGGTATGTTTGATGCATTTTCAGGGAATGACAGTGAAGATGAATTGCTCGAACAGGCTATTGAAGTGGTCGTGCAAGCGGAAAAGGCTTCGGCATCGTTGCTACAGCGCAGATTGAAGGTGGGGTATGCCCGTGCGGCGCGCCTACTTGATATCATGGAAGAAAAGGGGATCGTCGGTCCGTCGAAGGGTGCGAATCCTCGGGAAGTATATGTAAAACAAGGAGAATGATCATGGAAGAACGAACAACGATAAATGAAATATTGGAGGAGGCAATGCGCGAGAAAAAAATGTCCATCGCGCGCTTGGCGGAGCAGACGGATATCCCCGAGCGGTATGTGACGCTTTTGGTGGAAGGAGGCCAGCAGGGACTTCCCCCTGCTCCGTATGTGCGCGGCTATTTGATCCGCATGGCAACGGCGCTCGGACTTGATGGGCAACAGATCTGGCGGGTGTATATGAAACAGCAGGAACCGAAAACATCGGGAGAAAGCGATACGCTTCCCGTAAACCGCTTTGCATTCAAGCGCATGAATAAAAAAGGTATCGGCTTGGTGGTGCTGGCGATAGCGGTCGTACTGGTGGCGGGATTTTGGATAAAGACGATCGCGGGCAGGGAGGGGATCGATGTCAAAAATCCGGTGGAAGATAGCGTGGTGGTGTATGATCCGGCCATCGACCTGCGGGGAAAGGTAAACCCGGGAGAGCGGCTTACGATAAACAACGAAGATATCGCAATAGATCGAAACGGTTATTTTGAAAAGAACTTCTCGCTTGAGCCGGGAATCAATACCGTGGAGTTCAAAGTAAAGCGTTTGCTCGGGAAGGAGGAGGCAGTTGTCAGACAAATAATATATCAACAACAATAATAATAGAGATACGAGGTTTGAGATATGAGATAGGGGGGAGTAACCTCATCTCTCATCTCGCATCTCTTGTCTCACGACATATGGCAACAAAAAAAGCAAAACAACCTGAAGGCGAAGTAAAGGACATGGATCAGTTGCTTGAATCAATGCAGAGCAAGTTTGGCGATGGCGCCATTATGAAGCTGAACGATATTAAGCGCGTACATGTTGATGTGGTCCCATCGGGTTCGTTTTCGTTGGACATCGCATTGGGAGTAGGCGGGTATCCGAAAGGACGCATTGTAGAGATCTATGGCCCGGAAAGCTCGGGAAAAACGACCTTGGCATTGCACGCGATAGCCGAGGCGCAGAAAAAGGGTGGCAGGGCCGCATTCATCGATGCCGAGCACGCGCTTGACCCGGATTACGCAGGGAAGTTGGGCGTAAAGGTAAATGACCTGCTGATATCCCAGCCGGACAGCGGCGAAGAAGCGCTGAACATTTTGGAAAGTTTGGTAAGCTCGGGCATCCTCGACATTATTGTGGTTGACTCCGTTGCAGCGCTCACGCCACGCGCCGAAATAGAAGGCGAAATGGGCGCGCAGTTCATGGGCCTGCAGGCCCGCCTGATGGGGCAGGCGTTGCGCAAGTTGGTCGCATTGGCCGACCGCAAAAAAGTGCTTATCATTTTCATCAACCAGATACGCGAAAAGATCGGCGTAATGTTTGGCAGTCCGGAAACCACGCCGGGTGGCCGTGCATTGAAGTTTTATTCGTCGGTCCGGCTTGATATTCGCCGCAACGCGCAGATCAAGAAAGGCGAGGATGTAATAGGAAACCGCGTTACGGTAAAGGTGGTAAAGAACAAGGTTGCCCCTCCGTTTAAGGCGACCGAGTTCGACATCATGTACGGCGAAGGCATTTCGTACGAAGGAGACATTTTGACCATGGGGTTGAAACTCGGCACCATAGGGAAGAACGGTAACACCTACAGCTTCGAGGGTGAAAAGCTTGGCGTAGGCGTGGAAGCCGCCCGCGAAGCGCTGAAGGCAAACAAGAAAATGACCGAAGCGATCCGCAAAGCGACCAACGCCGCCATCGCCCAGGCAATGAAGGAAAAGGACAGGGAATCAAACGAAGCTAAATCCTGATTTGTCGGTTTGTAAATCCCTGCATTGTCATCCCGTGCTTCGACACGGGATCTCGTGGGAAGGCAAATGAATAAGCCTTAAAACATCCGCCATCCGGCGGATATTTTTATGCCTTGTCATTCCGAGTGAAGCGTCCGCCAGCTGGCGGACGCGAAATCGAGGAATCTGCAGATTCCTGCTCCACCTCAGTCAGGCAACGGATCCGGCGGGAATCCAGCATTTTTGCGTTGTCATTCCGATCCGCCAGCTGGCGGACGAGGAATCTGTAGTAAAACAGATCCCTCGGTTTCACTTCGCTTCGCTGCGTTGCGCTCGGGATGACAACCTTCTCTCATTGCCATTTTTCTCGTATTGTCATCCCCGCGCAGCATGCCACGTGGAAAGTAGCAACTTTCTTTACGTGGGCTGGTACCCAGTTCTACCAAAGCGCGCACATTTGCTGTCCAAATGTACGACCGTACATTTGGACAGCAAATGGTGGGGGGCGGTACAACTCAAGATTGAATGCAAGCTTTTATTGTCGTAAATCGCCGTTCGCGGTATCATTGCACTATGAAGTTCATTGCCGATCTGCACATGCATTCCAAATACAGCCGGGCTACCAGTAAAAATATGGTGCTGGAAGAAATTGACCGGGTGGCGGGCGAAAAGGGGATCAGCGTTATTGGCACGGGCGATTGCACGCACCCCAAATGGTTCAAAGAACTATCAGAGAAGCTGGAGCAGGCCGAGTCGGGTCTGTTTCGGCTGAAAAAGAAATACAAGCGCGCAACACTGTGGGGCACACCCGCCGATACACGATTTATTATTTCCGGCGAAATATCGAGCATTTATTCGCGGGGAGGAAAAGTGCGTCGCGTACATAACATCATTTTGTTGCCATCGCTCGAAAGTGCGAAGCGGTTGAATGTTGTACTGGGTAAGCGGGGCAATATCGTGTCCGACGGGCGACCGATACTGGGTATTGATTCGGAAGAATTGGCCAAGATCATATTCGACATCGAACCGACCGCGATGATCATACCGGCACATTTGTGGACGCCGTGGTTTGGCGTGCTCGGATCGGCATCGGGGTTTGATTCACTCGAGGAATGTTACGGTGCATATGCAGATCGTATCATTGCAGTAGAAACGGGCCTGTCGAGCGATCCGGCAATGAACTGGCGATTATCCAATCTTGACAGTGTCGCAATGATCTCTAATTCGGATTCGCACAGCCCGCAAAAGATAGGCCGCGAAGCGACCATGTTCGATGCGGAATTGTCGTACAACGGAATCCGCGAAGCGATCAAAAATAGCAGTCCCGTTGCATTGTCATCCCCGCGGGTGAGGGCCTGTCCTCGACTCGATCGGGGACGGGGATCCACTACTAACCGCATCACCGCAACCCTCGAGTTTTTCCCCGAAGAAGGCAAATATTTTCACGACGGCCATCGTTCCTGCGGTATGTCGATGACACCAAAGGAAACGAAAAAGAACAAAGGCATGTGCCCGGTATGTGGCAAGCCGGTCACGGTTGGCGTTCTAAATCGCGTAGATGCGCTTGCGGATAAAAAAGGAGGCACGACAAAAAAAGGAAATCTGCATACGCAAAAGGATAGGGTTCCATTTTATAGTGTTATTCAGCTGGACGAGCTTATTGCCGCAGTATTGCACGTGGGAGTAAAAACAAAAAAGGTTCAAACGGCATACGAACAATTACTCAAAGGGTGCGGGACCGAGCTCGATATACTAATGAATAAGCCGGAGCACGAACTGCTTGCGCATGCGGACGAACGCATTGCGCATGGCATCATGAACATGCGCGCAGGAAAAGTAGCAATCGTTCCCGGCTATGACGGGGAATATGGTAAGATAAAAGTAACTGATTAGTATGAAGAACAAAGTTCATGCCATAAAAATAAAGAACGCCGTCGCAAATAACCTCAAGAATGTGAGTATTGACATTCCGCTGGGGAAATTGGTGGCGGTTGTAGGGAAAAGCGGAAGCGGCAAGTCGTCGCTTATTTATGATGTGGTGTACAGGGCATCACAAGGGCACTCCGTGGAAGCGAAGGTGGGACCGTTGCCAAAGATATTTGCGGTTGGACAAAAGGTAAAGCCGACAGGGAAGATGAGCTTGGGAGAGACCAACTTCAAGCGGATGCGCGAAATGGTGGCGGAGGCAAAGAAAGGCGATCTGCTGATCGTCGACGAACCCTGCGCCGGAATGGCAAAAGAGGACAGGGAAACCATTTTGAAGATACTGAAAGACATTGTGCGGAAAGGGGTATCGGTCATCATGGTCGAGCACAGTAAGGATATGATCGTCGGCGCTGATCATGTCATCGAGTTTGGGCCGCATTCGGGGGCAAAAGGAGGCGAGGTGATCTTTCAAGGTTCGATCGCGCAATTTAAAAAGGCAAAAACGCCTACCGCGCTCTATGCGTTCTCGGATAAGGCGGGGAGCGTTGATTATGAAAGAAAGCCGAGCGATAGGGCAAAGGCCATGCAAAAGAAATGGCTGACGATCACGGGCATCGATAAGCATGCGATAAAGAACGGCGGAATTAGTTTTCCGTTGGGCAGCTTGGTGTGCGTTTCCGGGCGCATGGGGACAGGTAAGCCGACATTGCTTTCCGTTGTCTACGGCGCCTTGTTTAAAGGAAAGAATGCATGGAAGATGCGACAAGGTTTCAGGTCGATAGAGGGCAAAACGAACGTCAGGCGCTCCTATTTTGTCGACCAATCATTATTGAGCCAAATAGCCACAAGCACGCCGGCAACCTATGTGGGCATATGGGACAGCATTCGGGATGTATATGCAAAGCTTCCGGAGAGCAAAAAAATGAAATTGCATAAAACGCACTTCAGTTTTAATGCAAAAATAAACAAAGAAACGGAACAAAGGGTAGGCCGCGCGTTCTATAAGGGCAAGTCCATTTTTGATGTGCTGAACATGACCATCGATGAAGCCGCGGGATTATTTGCCGACATTCCGCTGGTGGTCCGGAAGCTTGGGTTTTTGCAGGAAGTCGGTTTGGGATATTTGGAGCTGGGTCAGCGATCGAATACGCTCAGCGGAGGAGAGGCACAGCGGGTGCGCTTGGCAAAGATACTGTCAAAAAAACTGGGCGACCGATGCATTTATATTTTGGATGTGCCGTCGCGCGGTTTGCATCTGAGCGACCTGCCGACATTGACGAAGGTGTTGCAAAAGATCATCGACAAGAACAATACGGTGCTGATAGCGGAAAACAGGGAAGAGCTGATTAATAACTGCGACCATGTTGTACGGCTATGATGGCGAACAGGGGGTATAGGTATGCGGTAGCAGAGGGTGTCATGCGGACTTGACTTTTATTTGACAATTTGATACAAATATAGCGTTATATTGAACATTTAAAACCTTGTATAAAAAGATGAGGCGAGTAGTCAGGAGGCTCAAGAAAGCCTTTTGACTACTCGCCTCATGAGAGCCGGGTCCTGCTTAGGCAGGCAAAATCAATTCTTCCGAAAAGGAGATGATGACGATGAATGCATTGATCACATCAAGGGATCCCAAAGGCCAGCAGGCAACGAGTCTGTTCGAAGCCGCCTACAACAAGGCAAAGCTCGACGGCTTAAGAGCGCAGCTGCTCAACGAGAAAGGTGGCGAGCTCCATGCCGGCATCATCAAGCTCATCAACGAGCTGACGATGTCCAACCAGTACGCCAGCGAAGAAACGAAGTCCAACTACACCTACCCGAGCGAGTATAAAGGGCCCATGCCAATCTCGAAACAGATCGGCATGTTGGCGAAGATCTTCGGCCGCTCGCTCGGCTATACGAGCGAGTTCGTCGAGAAGGTGCTTCCCACACTCACACTTCCCGAAGGTGCCGAGGGATGGTTCGCTATTCCTTCGGTTGATGCCCTGGCCGCCCGGTTTTTCCCGGAAGTCACCGATCCTGCTGAAAAGTACTGCCGCGCCGTCATGCTTATACACGAGAAGCTCGGCAAAGCGCGAATGTTCCAAAACTACCGCGAAGGGCAGATCGACAAGCAGTATTTGCGGATGCATGCCCGCACCGCTCATGCCTTGGCAATCATTCAGGAGCAGCAGAAAGGCGACATCCTGATCATCGCCGCCCAGTTGGGTATGCGCCATCGTGGTTGCAGCACCCGCAGGGCCCGTGAGGTTTTTGTGGCCAATGAGTACGGCCTTGGCTCCCTGATGGGTTGCTCCATCGCCCTGACCCATCCCGAGCGCTTCGTGCAATTCGAAGAGCTTGACATGGATCTTCCCGGAGATGAGTTTTCTCCTGGCGGCGGTGGCCGGTTCGACGGGGCTCCGTTCTTGTACTTCGACGACGACGGGCTCGGGTTCTACACGGATGGTTGCGGCAGCGCCTACGGCGGCTGTGGGTCGGCGTCCGGCTTTCTTCCGCAGTAATCGTACTTTGTACGCTTGAATTCCTTAATCTTTTTGAATTCTTGAGTTTGGAGCAAAATCAGCCCATCCGTGTTAGGCACGGATGGGTTTTTTATTTTTGATTTTGAAATCTTTTTTATATATACTCAATAACAGATTAGGTTAATGGACGGCAGTCTACGGATTGTCGGCGCCCGATCCGCTCTTCAATAAACCAACCGGAGTTCTCTTGGCTACGGTTAAGGGGAGTGCGTTGCATTGGAGGGATACTGCTTGCCTTTGCCTTGCGCGGATGTCTTGTAAACGACTATGCCGCCGATTAAATACAGAATACAAAGCATATAGTCCGGAGCTTTTTCGAAAGCACCGGAGGCAACGCTCGATATTCGGTGACGCTGATGGGCGAAGGCAATATCCTGACGGCGATGGCCGGTTCGACAAGGCTCCGATCTTGAACTTCAACGACGACAGGCTCAAGTTCAACACGAATGATTGCGACAACTACAACGACAACTATGGGTCGGCGTCCGGCTTTCTTCCGAAGTCACTCTCCAGTTCTAAAACAATGCCCGCCAGTTCGGCGGGCATTGTTGAAAAATGGATTATCGGCCGTCTTTTATGGATTTTATCCATCCGCCGAGCATTCTGCCTATCTCATCAATGTGTTCCTGAAGGAGGATATATTTTTTGGTATCGATCGCCTTGATATCTTTGGCAAGACGGACGAATATTCTGAACATGTTTATTTCCGTGCTCGCCTTCTCAAGAAAAGGCAGCTTCTGCTGTTTAGGGACTTGTCCGCCGATCATGATATGTTCCATGATGTCCAAAAGCATGTTTTCGCATTTTTGCCACAAGGCGTAACGGTCTTGTTTTGGAACAGTCTGCCGGATGGCGTAAAAGGTTTTGTATAGCTCATAGGTTTTTTTGAAGATGGGGATGTCGAGATCGTTCATGGTTGTAGTTGGTTATTATGAAAATATATAGAAATTTGTTTGAACAAATTATTTCGCTGGAGAATCTTTTTTCTTCATGGGAGGCCTTTAAAAGCGACAAGCGGAAGAAGGCGGATGTAATGGAGTTTGAGCAGCACCTCGAGATGAATATCTTTCAACTGCATCGGGATCTCAAGAATAAAACCTATAAGCATGGCCCCTATGCTGGGTTCTACATTAGCGATCCTAAACAGCGGCATATCCATAAGGCGACCGTGCGTGATCGCGTGGTGCACCATGCGATATTTTCGATTATCAATCCTATTTTTGAAGAGGCATTCATCCCAACTTCGTTCTCGTGCCGGGTCGGCTTCGGATCGCATAAGGGCGTGACTGCTTTGGAGTGTATGGCGAGGTCGACCGCAAAAAATGGGACCAGCGACTGTTTTGTCCTGAAATGTGATATTAAAAAGTTTTTCGACAGCGTAGATCACAAAATCCTTTTTGAAATTCTTGCTAAAAGGATTAAAGATGAAGATACGATGTGGCTTTTGGAATCCGTGATCAAGAGCTATACATCGCAGCAAGCTCGAGAGAGAGAGAGAGAGAGAGAGAGAGAGAGAGAGTTGCGCTGCGCGCAAAGGCATACCCATTGGCAACCTTACATCGCAGTTGTTTGCGAATGTCTATATGAACGAGTTTGATCAGTTTGTGAAACATATGCTTCATATAAAACAGTATGCCCGCTACACCGATGACTTTGCAATAGTTTCGTCTGATCGGCTGTATTTGGAACAGCTAATCGCGCCAATATCCACATTTTTGAGCAATCGGCTTGCGCTTGCATTACATCCAAACAAAGTTTTCATCAGAAAATTGCACCAGGGTGTTGACTTCCTTGGGTATGTCATGTTTCCGAATTATCGGTTAGTACGGGCGAAGACGAGACAACGGATGTTTAAAAAATTTAAAATAAAGGTGGCGGCATATCATGCAGGAGTTATCTCCGAGGCAGCACTTGAGGCTTCGCTTAGGTCGTATCTCGGCGTTATGTCTCACGCAAATACCAAACGATTGGCAGGAGAAATGAAGAATCTTGTTTGGTTTGAGGATAAAGATTGAAATAGGGGGGTATATAGTATTTTCCTTGTCCCATGTCTCATTTACCTTTATACTTTCGGTATGGTTATTCCATTTTTCTACTTATTCGTATTTTTGTTTGCAGCAATCATCCACGAGGTCGCGCATGGCGCAATGGCGTATAAGCTGGGTGATCCGACCGCAAAGGACGCGGGGCGTTTGACATTGAATCCGATACGGCACATCGATCCGGTCGGGTCCATATTGCTGCCAGTAATGCTCTACCTGTTTCAGAGTCCGATCCTGTTCGGCTGGGCGAAGCCGGTGCCGTTCAACCCGATGTTCTTGAAAAACCCGAAGCGCGATGGCGGACTGATTGCGCTGGCAGGGCCGGTAAGTAACTTTGCGGTAGCGGCGGTCTTTTATGCCATTACGACGGGAATGTCGGTTTTTGGCGTGATCATACCAAACTTGCCGACATTTTTATCCATTATCATCTTTGTGAATGTATGGCTTGGCATTATTAACCTTGTCCCATTGCCGCCACTCGATGGTTCAAAGGTATTGTTCATGCTGTTGCCTAAAAAATGGCATGGCGTGGAGCTTTTTTTGGAGAAAAACGGGCCGATATTGTTGATGGTTCTTATTCTTATGCTCTTGTTTGTCTTTTAGACAAATAGAGAAAAATGTGTCAAATGTGCCTCGTGAGGCGCATTTGTTTTTTAGGAGGGCTTTTGATAAAATCAGGGTAACGCATTACGGTATGACCAACAAAGTGACGGTGCAAAGCATCGACAAGAAGTTTGAGGCGCTCAGGCGTCCGGTACAACGAAAAGTACTGGCCATTCTTGAAGCCCTAAAAAAAGAAAATGTTTCGATCGATGTGTTGTTGCTGGGGAACAGACAGATGCGCACGCTAAACAGGCTGTATCGGGGGAAAGATTCTTCGACGAACGTATTGAGCTTTGAGGAGCCGAAGCAATTTGTGTATCCGAAGGAAGAAATACGCAGAAAAGGGGAGATCTATCTGAACCCGGAAATGTCGAGCGATTGGTGGACGAAGCGGAATAAAAAGAAATCGCCCGAAGGGCGTTCTGAGCGAAGTCGAAGAACCGAAGAGTTCCTATCGATCGATTTTCTTTTGGTCCATGGCGTGTTGCACTTGTTTGGATTCGATCACATTGCAGGCGTCGATGCCGTAAAAATGGAACGAAAAGAAACGGCGGTCATGAAATTATTAGAAATTAAGAATTAGAAATTAGAAATTTTTATCACCCCTCATGTTTATCACTGCACTTGATCTTGGAACGGCGGAAATAAAATTGGCGGTCGCGGAAGTCGGCAAAGACGGTAAATTGTCGATCATTGAAATGGTAAAGGTTCCGTCTGGAGGAGTGAACAAAGGGGAGGTGACCGATGTGGAAGCGGCAACGGCTGCGCTTGAAGCGGCATTCGATGAAATAGCGGGTATCGATAAGTCCGTGTTGGACAATCTGTTTGTGAACATCAATGGCAGGCGAGTGGCGGTGAGCGGCTCGCGTGGTATCGCGGCCGTTTCGCGCGGAACGAATGAAATAGGGCAGGAAGACATGGATCGCGCTATCGCAGGAGCGGAGGCTATTAAGACCGATAGAAACTTGCGCAAGATCCACACGCTGGTACAGGAATATATCGTCGATGGATCGGATCAAATACAGAACCCGCTCGGCATGAGCGGAACGCGCTTGGAGGTGTACAGCATGATCGTGAGCGCGTTTACCGAGGCATTGAACAACCTTACCCAATCGATCGAACATGCGGGAGGACATGTAGAAGAAGAAAATATCGTCTATGGTCCGTTGGCTGCATCGCATGCGGCATTGACCAAGGCACACAAGGATCTGGGTGTGGTATTGATCGACATCGGCGCGGGTACGACGAGCATGGTCGTGTTCGAAGAAAATAAATTGGCGGGCATCAAAGTATTTCCAATCGGCGCGACGCACATTACGAACGACCTCGCGGTAAAATTGAAGTCGTCTATTGCGGCGGCGGAAAAGGTAAAGGTGTCGTTTGGGCACGCGTTGGCGAAAGAAGTGGCGGCAAAAGACAAAATAGACCTTGCGGACATCGATGCACGGCTCAAAGGAACGTGCACGCGCAGGGAAGTTGCGGAAGTGATAGAATCCCGCTTGGCGGAGATATTTGAGTTGGTCGGGTCAGAATTGCGTGCCATTAAAAAGACGCACTTGCCCGCGGGAGTGATCTTGTGCGGAGGTGGCGCAAAGACATCCGGCGTCATCGATCTTGCGCGGCAGGAATTAAACTTGCCGGTGCACATGGCGAATTGCGAGGTAAATGTATTTGATGTGGCAAGCCAGGATATACTTGAAAAACTGGACGATGTGCAATTTATCGTTGCGGCGGGATTGTTGGTGGAAGGGAATAGCCAGCTGGGAGGACAAGGTTCGGTACGCGGAAAAGGAATGATTGGGTCGATCAAAAAACTATTAAAACATATAAAGCCATGATGCCGTAGGGCGTGTGCAAGTGTACAAGTTTTAAAAATACCGTTATGAAAGCAAAGAAAACAACAAAGACAAATACAAGCTCGGCAAGATCGACCGTAGCGCAAAAGCGACCGACAGCAGTTAAAAAGGAAAAAGCGAAGGCGCCTGTTCAGCCAAAGAGCAAAACGTCGGGTCCGGTAAAAGGCAAAGATGATCACGTCGTGGTGCGCATCAAGGTTGTGGGCGTAGGCGGAGGCGGAGGAAATGCCATCTCGCGCATGTACGAAGACTTCCCGAGAGGGGTGGAGCTGATCGCGATCAATACCGACCTGCAAGACTTGAACCAAACGCAGGCGAAAAAGCGGATCTATATCGGCAAGAACCTTACCAAGGGAATGGGAACGGGAATGAACCCTGAGTTGGGTAAACAAGCGGCCGAAGAAAATCGGGCCGAGATCACCGAGGCCATCAAGGATGCCGATATGATCTTTGTTACCGCGGGTATGGGGGGTGGTACGGGCACGGGAGCGGCGCCGGTGGTCGCTGAAATAGCAAAAGACCTCGGCATTTTAACTGTCGGTATTGTTACGAAGCCGTTTGCATTCGAAGGAGGCCAACGCTCGCGGATCGCCGAAGAGGGGATCATTAGAATGCGCGATCGTGTGGACACGCTCATTACCGTGCCGAACGATAGGATCTTTTCCATTATTAGTAAGGACACGTCGCTCATGAAGGCGTTTGAGGAAGTAGATAAGATCTTGCGCGATTCAGTCCGTGGCGTAACGGAGCTTATTTTGACCCCCGGTATCATTAATATCGACTTTGCAGACGTTAAGGCGGTCATGCGTGATTCAGGATCGGCCATGGTCGGCTTGGGTATTGCTTCGGGCAGTGGACGCGCCGGAAAGGCGGCAAGCTCCGCCATAAACTCGCCGTTGTTGGAAACATCGGTCGAGGGGGCGCGGGGCATATTGCTTTGCATTTCGGGGCGCAATGACTTGAAGATGCACGAAATAAACGAGATAGCGAGCGCGGTGGCGGAAAGTGCAGACCAGTCCGCGCGGATCATCTTTGGAACCTATTACGACAGGAAGCTGAATAAAGGTCAGCTAAAGATCACATTGATCGCGACCGGATTTTCCGATACGCTTGCGCGCGAAGGAAGATACTCGCATTACTTTTCGGGAAGCGAAGACCTGCCGGTGCGGAGCAGTAGCGGGTTGCCGTTTGGAGGATCTATGGAACAGGGCGTCAAGGAAGATAGGGAAGAGCCGCGCACGTCGTCTGCAGGGAGACAGGATAGTGCGGATGAATACGACGAAGAAGACGTTGTGGAAACAAAGGAAAAGGAATGGGATATACCGGCATTTCTGAGAAGAAAGAAGAAATAATAACGCTTGTCATTCCCGTCCGTCCGCCAACCGGCGAACGGACGGACGGAGGAATCCAGTACTCCTAATTAACAAAATTGGCGATAGCAAGTTGTCCTGAATCCCCGACATTAGGCGGAGCATTCAACGCGGGGAGCTATTGGCCGCCTACTCTATGTTCAAAACAGTGCTCAAACGGAATGGCCAGTTGGTGCCATTTAATATCGAAAAGATCGTCAAGGCCATTTACAAGGCGTCGGTAGCCGTAGGAGAAGAGAATTGGGATATGGCGGAAGAACTTGCCGCCGAGGTCGTGAGGCGCGTCAACGAGGGTACGAAGGGTGAGGCTCCCGGAGTGGAAGAGATCCAGGACATGGTGGAGCATGTGTTGATCAGTGCCGGACACGCCAAAATGGCGAAGTCGTATATTTTGTACCGCACACATCGCGCGGACATCCGTCATCAAAAGGAACAGATATTGAATAAGGAGGAAATAGACGAAGTGGACAAAAAGTTCGACTTGAACGCGTTGCGTGTTTTGGCGAGCCGCTATCTCATAAAAGACGAAGAGGGGAATATTATGGAATCGCCAAAGCAGCTGTTTGGCAGGGTTGCGACCCATATCGTACTTTCGTCACTGTTTTATGATACGAAGGTATATCAGCGCAGGCCCGGAGGGACCGAACATCGCGTTGAAGAAGTGGATTATGCAAAGCTCGCCGGCAAGCTCGCCATAGGATCGTACAGGCTGAATATATTTCATGTTGAAGCATTGCATCGGCTGTTTGCGCGCAATGCGGCAAATAGGCAGATAAAGGTGTCATGGAATGAGTTACTCGATCTGTTCAAGAAGGGATATTTCGATAAATACACCGAAGAGTTGGAAGGATATTATAACCTGATGATCGGGCGGAAGTTTTTGCCGAACACGCCGGCGATCGCGAACTTTGGAAACCATCTTGGTATGGGAAGTGCGTGTTTTACGCTGGGCGTTTCGGATTCCATCGAGTTGATCATGGATACGCTCAAGTCCGCCGCGGTCATTTTTAAGTCGGGCGGCGGCGTTGGCTATAACTTTTCACACTTGCGACCGGAAGGCGATTTTGTGAAGACGACGGGAGGCACCGCTTCGGGGCCGATCAGCTTCATGTCCATGTTCGACAACATGACCGAGGTCATCAAGCAGGGCGGCATTCGTCGTGGTGCGAACATGGGTATCTTGAACAGCAACCATCCCGATATAGAAAAGTTCATCAAGGCAAAGGAGGGTAACAAGGCGTTGCGTAACTTTAATATTTCGGTCATGTTGATGCCGGAGTTTTGGAAAGCGCTTGAAGAAGGGAAGCCGTATCAGCTGTTGAATCCGCGGAGCGGCAAGGTGGTAAAGGAAGTGGATCCGGAACAGCTCTTTGATCTTATTGCCTACCAGGCATGGGAATCGGCAGAGCCGGGAGCGTTGTTCTTCGATAATATCAACGAGCATAATCCATTTTTGAAATCCATGGGCCCGATCGAAAGTACGAACCCGTGCGGCGAAGTGGTTTTGTATCCGCATGAAAGCTGTAACCTCGGTTCGATCAACGTGTGGAGCTACGCGGAAAAGAACGGGGGAAAGAAGGCGGTATTCAACTGGGATCGCCTTGCGGAAGACGTTCAGATTTCAATGCGCTTGCTCGATAACGTCATCGACGTGAACAAATATCCGATGCCCGAGATCGAAGCCATGACATTGGCGACCCGCAAGATCGGCTTTGGCATGATGGGCCTCGGCGACCTGTTATACGAACTTGAGATTCCGTACGATTCCAAGGAAGGTTTCGCATTCATGGAGGAACTCATGGAATTCTTGAATTATCAGACCAAGATCGCATCCGTCGATCTTGCAAAGGAGCGCGGACGCATGCCGATGTTTGACAAGTCATCATATAAGGATGGCAAGATGCCATTCTCTGCCTTTAAGGACAAAAAATCGTGGAAGCAAGATTGGAAGGGGCTGGTGGAAAAGGTCAAGAAACACGGCATCCGCAACGGGTTTACTACGGTGCTCGCGCCGACCGGATCCATTTCCATGATCGCAGGGTGTTCGTCGGGCATTGAGCCGGTATTCAGTCTCGTGTTTGAAAAAAGCATATCGATCGGCAGTTTCTTCTACGTCGATCCGGTGTTTGAAGATCGCATGCAGCGGGAGGGTCTGATGGATGACGCGCTCTTGAAGGATGTTTCGTCGACCGCGGGAAGTGTGCGAAGTATCGGTTACATGCCGCCAAAATTGAAGAAGGTGTTTGTGACATCCATGGATATCGCGCCGAAGGATCACGTGCGGGTGCTCGGCATTTTGCAGCGCTGGACAGATTCCTCCATTTCCAAAACGAACAACTTGCCGGCAACGGCGACCGTTGATGATATCAAAGAGATTTACCTGTTGGCGCATGAACTGGGATGCAAGGGCGTTACCGTGTATCGCGACAAGTCATTGACCAGCCAGGTATTGAATGCAGGTACCAAGAAAGGGGATAAGGAAAAAGAAGACAAAAGAAAGGAAAGTGAAATGACCGTCATCAAGGATGAGAAGGCAAAGGGAATGACGATCTACCACAAGGCGGGCGCGGTCACGAGCGCGGTAGAGCTCGGTCTGTCGCCGGCACCTTCGGCGCTCAATGCGGAAGATTTTGCGGGCTCGCTAAGGGAATTGACCAATTGTCCGAGCTGTAAAACAAAGCTGGTGCGGCAAGAGGGTTGCCGCAAATGCCCAAACTGCGGCTGGGGACTCTGCAGTTAACGGCGCGAAACGAAGAAAAACGAAGCACGAAAAATGGATCAAGCAAAAAGGCACGCTACGCGTGCCTTTTGGGTGAGTTTTTCATATTTCGTTTTTCATTTTTCGGAATACTTGGTATACTCCCATCATGAGCAACAGAGGAAAAGAGATATTGATATGGGCGATATTAGTGATCGGCCTCGGGGCTATCGTGTTTGGGATATACGGAGCGGTCGCACAGCCGGGGGAAATGAATGGTGATGTGAGCAATCTCATTGCTCCGATAACGGCAGATGATAGAACAAAAGGGAGCGAGGCCGCAAAGGCGGTGTTTGTAGAATACAGCGACTTTGAATGCCCGGCATGCGGATATTTTTACGGCATGATAAAAAAGCTTGAAGAGGAAAAAGGGGATGCGGTACGAATCGCGTATCGTCATTTTCCACTGGCACAGCACCGGTATGCACGCGTGACCGCACAGGCATCTGAGGCGGCAGGCGCACAAGGTAAGTTTTGGGAAATGCACGATATATTATTCGAAAAGCAGGAGGAGTGGTCGAAGAGTACGAGCATACAACAAAACCTGCTTGGGTATGCCATGGAGATCGGGCTTGATGTGGATCAATTTTTGGTAGACGTACAAGCGTCGGATATAGATGAAAAGATAGATCGCAATGTAGCCATGGGAACCGCACAAAAGATAACGGGAACTCCGTCATTCTTTTTAAACGGAAAGCTGATCCAATTCCGTTCGTACGAGGAACTGAAACAGCTGGTTGAGGTGGAGTTAAGCAAATAGTAGTCTGCGTCATTCCGAGTGTAGCGGAGCGTAATCGAGGAATACGCAATGCATCTAAGAGGCGTTGTCATCCTGATCCGTCAGCCGACGGATTCAGGATCTCGCGCGCTAACAAAAAGATTCCGAAATAAATTCGGAATGACACATTAAATGCCATGAAAAAAAATCTAACAATTTGGGTAATGCTCGCACTCAGTATTACTGGCTTCGTCGATTCGGTCTATTTGGCGCTCAAGACACTCTTCGGTTCGCCCATTACCTGTTCCGCGTTTAGTGGGGGGTGTGACATAGTGGCTCAGTCGAAATATAGTGATTTCTTGGGAGTCCCGATCTCGATGCTGGGCGTGTTGTTCTACGCGGCGATTATTATCGTCATAACATATTATCTGCAAAGGCGAACAATCAAGTCCCTGGAATGGATAGTATATGGCCTGCTGTTCGGCGGGTTGTTCTCGCTCTACCTGCTTGCTCTGCAGGCATTTGTCATCGAAGCATGGTGCCTGTATTGCATAGTGGCAGACGCGATCGGAATCGCAAATGCACTGCTGGCGATCCGGCTGTTGCGAATGAAATAATGACAAAAACCCCGTTTTTGGGGGTTCTGCATACCCTTGACAATTGCATAATTATAATAAATAATGTAACTAATATTACATATTTTATATAAATTATGAAATTAATAAAGCGAATCGCCCAGAAAAATATAGAAAAGGAGCTTTTTAAAGGAAGGGTTATTGTAATTTATGGGGCAAGGCAGGTGGGAAAAACGACACTCGCGAAGGAAATTCTTGCAAAATATCACGATGATGGGGTGTATATTAATTGCGAGCAAAATGAGGTCAGGCAGGGATTATCCGTGCGGAGCGCAGAAAGAATAAAAGCATTTATCGGAAATAAAAAACTTGTCATACTCGATGAAGCGCAGCAGATACCGGAGATAGGGTTGATTTTGAAGTTAATGGTAGATACATACCCGGAGATGCAGATCATCGCGACGGGGTCTTCGAGCTTTGAGCTTATGAATAGCGTTGGAGAGCCGCTTGTCGGTAGGGCATCATGGTTCACGCTTTATCCGATCAGTATCGAAGAAGTCGAACAAGATAAGACATTGTTTGGCGTTGAAGCACATCTTGAGCATATGATGCGGTTCGGGTCATACCCGGCGATCTGCTTTGAGCCAGAGGAGGATGCAATACGAAAATTGGATGCACTCGCTTCGGGATATTTATATAAAGATGTTCTTGCATTTGAGGGGATACAAAAATCGGGCATATTGGTAAAGTTGACACAACTTTTGGCACTGCAGGTAGGGAATGAAGTATCGCTTAGCGAACTGGCGACGGTATTGGGAATTAGTAGGCAATCGGTTTCGAAATACATAGATATTCTGGAAAAATCATTTATTATATTTCGACTACGGGCATTGAGTAGAAATTTGCGGAAAGAAATAGCAAAATCGGAGAAGGTATATTTCTATGATCTTGGGATCCGCAATGCGGTCATTAGAAATTACAACCCACTGGCGATGCGCAATGACGTCGGCGCATTATGGGAGAATTTGATGATCGTCGAGCGGATGAAGCGGAACAGTTACCATGGGCATTTCGCCAATATATATTTCTGGAGAACATACGATCAAAAAGAAATTGATTTGATCGAGGAATATGGGGGCCGCCTACAGGGGTATGAATTTAAATGGGGGAATGCCACAGCGCGCGTACCGAAGCTATTTATTGAAACATATAAAGATGCTACATGGCAGTTGGTAAATCGTAATAACTATTGGGATTTTATCGGAAAGTAACGTAGTCCTAATCAGTACCCGTTCCTTGCTCAGGAGCGGGGTTTTTTGGTATGGTATAGGCATGCTACAGGGAAGAAAAAAGTTTACTCCGAGCGAGGTGGAATCGGAAGTTTTGGAGTTTTGGAAACAGGATAAAACATTTGAACGATCGGTTAAAAAACCTGCTCCGAAAGGGGAGTATGTATTTTACGATGGACCTCCGTTTGCGACAGGGTTGCCCCACTATGGGCATATTTTGCAGAGCGTCATTAAGGACGTTGTTCCGCGATATCAGACCATGAACGGCAAGCGCGTGGAGCGTCGCTGGGGTTGGGATTGCCACGGATTGCCGGTAGAGAATTTAATCGAAAAGGAGCTGGGTCTTGAAACGAAAAAAGATATCGAAAATCTCGGCGTAGAGACTTTTAATGAAGCCGCGCGCGGGAGCGTCATGTCATATGCGCACGATTGGAAAAATATCATTCCGCGCATCGGCCGCTGGGTGGAAATGGAGAAAGATTACAAGACAATGGATGCCAGCTTTACCGAATCGGTAATGTGGGTATTCAAGACGCTTTATGATAAAGGGTTGGTATATGAAGGACGCAAGTCGATGCATGTGTGTCCGCGTTGCGAAACATCGTTGTCCAATTTTGAGGTTGCGTTGAACTATAAGGACATCGATGATATATCGACCTATGTAAAGTTTGCCGTTGCGGGAGAAAAAAATACCTACTTCATCGCATGGACGACCACTCCGTGGACATTGCCGGGCAATGTCGCGTTGGCGATCAATGCAAAGGCGGAATATGCGACCATTGAAGTAAAGACCGAAGCGGGCAAGGAGCGCTATATTCTTGCAAAAGACCGCCTTGCGGTGATCGATGGAGAGTATGCGGTCGTGGAAACGGTCAAGGGGAAAGATCTTGTCGGCAAAGCATATGTGCCGTTGTTTGATTATTACCAAAAAGGAGAATTGGAGAACCGCGAAAATGGCTGGAAGGTCTATGCGGCAGATTTCGTGACCATGGAAGATGGTTCGGGCATCGTGCATATCGCGCCGGCATTTGGCGCCGACGATATGGAGGTAGCTCGCAAAGAAAAACTGCCATTCGTACAGCACGTGGCCATGGACGGGCATTTCAAGCCGGAGGTGAAGGATTTCCCGGGATTGGCCGTAAAGCCGCGGGAAGACCACAAGGCGACCGATATAGAGGTCATCAAGTGGCTTGCGCACAATGGTAATTTGCTCAAGAAGCAAAAGCTGGTCCATTCGTATCCGCACTGCTGGCGCTGTGAAACGCCGTTGCTGAACTACGCTACATCATCATGGTTCGTGGAAGTGACCAAGATCCGCGACACGAAGAACGGGTTGGTGGAAAATAACAAAAAGGTCAATTGGATCCCGGGGCACATAAAAACGGGGCGTTTTGGCAACTGGGTGGCAGATGCGCGCGATTGGGCAGTTTCCCGCTCGCGGTTTTGGGGTGCGCCCATTCCGGTATGGCGCTGCGATGAGTGCGGCGAAATAAAAGTAATGGGCTCCATCGCGGATATCAAAAAGAACGTGCCGAAATCGGGCAATGTTTATTTTGCATTGCGTCATGGCGAGTCGCAGAATAACGCGCTCAATTTGGTAAGCTCAAATCCGAAGAACACATATCATCTGACGAATAAAGGCAAGGCGCAGGTAGAAAAATCGGTTAAGGCATTCATAAAGCAGCTCAAAGGAAAGAAGATAGATCTGATCGTATCGTCTGATTTTGCACGGGCGCACGAAACGGCGGAGCTCGCCGCAAAGCTACTCGGGTACGGATCGAAAATCGTCATTGATAAGCGGTTGCGCGAGATCGACTGCGGCATATTTGATGACAAACCGATCGGGGACTACCATGCATATTTTGCATCGCTGGAAGAAAAGTTCATCAAAACCGCGCCGAAAGGGGAGAGCTTGAATGATGTAAAAAAGCGCATGACGGAATGCATCTACGAACTCGATGCGAAACAGGCGGGGAAAAACATTTTGATCGTAAGTCATGAGTATCCCATTTGGGCGCTCTTTGCGGGCGTGCAAGGGTTTGACGGCAGAAAAGCGGTCGCCATACGTAAGCCGAATAAGGATTTTATCGTCAATGCCGAAATAAAGAAATTGGATTTCAGCGTCATTCCGCATAACAAAAATTATGAACTGGATCTGCATCGCCCGTACATCGACCGGGTGGAATTGCAATGCGCAAAAGGGCACGCCATGAAGCGCGTACCGGATGTGTTCGACTGTTGGTTTGAGTCGGGCTCCATGCCGTACGGACAGGCGCATTATCCGTTTGAAAATAAAAAGAAATTTGAAAAGAATTTTCCGGCAGAATTCATTGCCGAAGCGGTCGACCAAACACGCGGCTGGTTCTATACGCTCATGGTCCTTTCGACGGGCTTGTTTGGAAAGCCTGCATTTAAGAACGTCATAACAACGGGATTGGTTCTTGCCGAAGACGGACAAAAGATGTCAAAAAAGCTGAAGAATTATCCGGATCCGATGACGATCGTGGACAAATATGGCGCGGATGCGCTGCGACTATATCTGGTGTCATCGCCGATCGTACGGGGAGAGGTGCTTAACTTTTCGGAAAAGGGTGTCGATGAATTGTACAAGAAGGTTATCTCGCGCTTGTGGAACGTGTATAGTTTTTATGACATGTACGGGAAACAACTGATAACCAAAAACCAAAAACCAATAACGAAAAATGTGTTGGATACATGGATGCTGGGTCGGCTTGATGAATTGATCGCAGAAACGACCGGTGCCATGAACAGCTATGAACTTGACCGCGCGGTGCGCCCGATCGGTCAGTTTGTCGATGACCTGTCGACATGGTATGTGCGCCGTTCGCGCCGCCGGTTCCAAAAGCCGGACGACAAAAAAGACTGGGAGCTCGCTTCAAAAACGCTCGCGTATATTTTGTTTGAAACAAGCAAAGTAATGGCGCCGTTTACGCCGTTCTTTGCAGATGCATTGTATAAGTCGTTGAATACGAAAAAGAACGCATCCGTGCATTTGGATGCGTGGCCGAAAGTCACATCGTTGGTAGTTTTGAAGGCGCATAAAAAGGAAGGGGTAATGATGGCCGAGGTGCGGACCTTGGCAAGCGTGGCGCTCGCAAAGCGCGCGCAACTGGGTATCAAGGTGCGCCAGCCGTTGTCTTCGTTGACGGTCCAGTCGACCATCGCAGGATTGAAGACAAACAAGGAATTGTTGGCGATCCTCGCCGACGAAGTGAATGTAAAGAATATCATCATAAAGCAATCCGTCGAGGGCATTGTCGAATTCGATACGCGTATCACACCGGAACTGTTGGAAGAGGGAATCATTCGCGAAAGTGTGCGCATGATCCAAGGGCTTCGGCAGGACGCGGGCTACGAGCCGAAGGACAAAATAACCCTGTTTGTCGACAGCGCCGCATTGGGCGATATGGTCAAAAAATATGAAGAATTATTGAAAAAGGAAGTGGGGGCAAAGGTAATCATATTTGCCCAGGATCCGGAACATATTGATGCGTACTCCGAGCTGGTACTCGAAGGTGATCGCATTTGGTTTGGCATCAGAAAAGCATAGGAAGTATTGTCATTCCCAGTGTGGGTCCCGTATCAGGTACGGGATAAACTCCGGCGGGAATCTATAGTATATGACTTTCGAAACTGCAATAATCATTCGTACAAGGAATGAAGAGAAATGGATAGGTGCTGTATTGGAGAAATTACTCCGACAAACATACAGGGATTTTGAGATTGTCATTGTGGACTCGGGGTCGATAGATAAAACACTCGAGATCGCACGGAAATACCCGGTAAAAGTGGTGCAAATAAAGCCGGAAGAATTCACCTATCCATACGCGTTAAATGTCGGCATACGAAATACTGGGGCAACGCGCTACCTTGTGATGCTGTCAGCGCATTCATTGCCGATATCCGATACATGGCTCGCAGATGGATTGGAAAATTTCAAAAAATACGACAAACTCATGGGGGTATACGGGTTTGTGCGCGCACTCCCTGGAACGGGATTTTGGGATTGGTTTTTTCTGGAGGCGCGAGGAGGAATGCGTCGCTTAATAAGCGGAAAGAAATTTGTGACCGAGGTAGTTGAGCGTAGCGGAATGGGAATAATGGGATTTACGAACGCCGTTATCCCAAAGGAGTTATGGGAGCAATATCCGTTCAATGAAAAATTTGCTGCTGGCGGCGAGGACGGCGATTGGGTTAATCACTGGCTAAAGAAAGGATACCGAGCGGTTAAGGACGAACAGTTTACCGTGCGGCATTCTCATGAGCTGGGGCTATTAGGATGGTATAAGCAGTTCAAATATTGGGAGTTGATCGCCAAACCGTTGCCGTTCGAAAAAAAGAAATTGAAGTTCAGAAAGACGGAATGGGTAAAATAAACAACAACGCAATTTGATGCTATACTAACAAATATGCTATCCACCATATTAGTTTCACTCCCGATATTTTTGATCATCTTTGCCGGGTGGCTGTTTCAAAAGGCAAAGGTCATGGAGGGGGATTGGGTCCATCAGGCAAATGCATTTGCCTACTATGCGGCCTTGCCGGCTCTGATCGTGGTCAGCCTGTGGGATATCAATTTTCGAAGTCCCGAGATCATACGGCTTACGCTGGCGAGTCTTGCGAGTATGACAGCATTTTTGGCTGTGTTATTTGCGGTACTTTCGTTGTTTACTGCTATGAAGCGCGACACCAAGGCGGCGATCTTTCTGACTGCGGCGACCGGCAATACGCTGTACATGGGCATTGCATTGGTAGAAGTGGGCTTCGGGAAAGGTCAGGTGCCGGCGGCGGCCTTGGTTGGCAATATATACCTTATTATCCCGTTGGTACTTTCTATATTGGTCGTGCGCTATTGGCACACCAAAGACCATGGCATCAAGGATGAACTGATGGCGTTTTTGAAAAATCCGCTGGTGTTGTCCGTAGCGCTCGGCATAGTGCTGAGTTTTGTGCCGGTGGAGCACGCGGTCGTGGCGAGCTTGAAAAGGACCATGCAAATGCTCGGCAGTGCGTCTTCGCCGGTTGCGTTGTTTGCCTTGGGAGGATTTTTGTATGGAAAATTTTTAAAGAAGGATGTTTCGATGGTTATGGGCATTACGGCGGTAAAAATGGTGGCGTTTCCGTTGATCGTGTTTGGAATATATCGATATGCCTATGCAGGTAGCGGTGTTGAAATTCCTGTTCTGCTGGCAGGCATGCCGGTTGCGGTGACCACGTTCGTCATAGCGGAAAAGTTCAAGTTGAACACGGCGCTGGTGGGTAATGCGATCGTATTCGCAACACTCATGTCATTTGTAACGACTCCGATCATATTATTGCTATTTAAATAACACTGTTTTGCATTGTCATCCTGAACTTGATTCAGGATCTTATGTGGATAAAATGAGATTCCGGATCAAGTCCGGAATGACAAGAGAATGCAATTAAAACCATGTCCCATATCACAAATACAAAACAACTCGCAAAAACCCCGTTGCGCAAAAAGGCATTGCAGATCGTTGAGGCAGGCTACGCTGCCATCGAAATACAAACGGCCATCAAAAGCCGCATCACGGTGGCCAAGGGCGTATTAACGGTGCGCGTCTTTGATAAAAAAGCGGAAGAAGTGCGTATAGGTCTAAATGACTATAAGCGGGTATTTTTGGTGGGTATCGGCAAGGGCTCTGCTTTGGCATCCGTTGCCGTGGCGCGCGTATTGGGCAAGCACCTGACCAAAGGCATCGCACTCGACGTCGAGAAGCCCCCCGTCAACCGTCAACCGTCAACCGTCAACTGTTTAGTAGGTACCCATCCGCTTCCGTCTCCGAAAAATGTAGCGGCAACGCAAAAGATCATGCGCATGGTCCGCGATTTAAATACGGATGATTTGGTGATCGTGTTTATGTGCGGAGGCGGCTCGGCGTTGGCCGTCGCGTCGGATGACGAGCTGCAGGCATCGACGACCGTATTTAAAGAGCTAACCAAGGCGGGCGCAAACATTATAGAACTCAATACGGTACGCAAGCATGTATCAGATATTAAGGGGGGTAATTTGGCGAAGGCGATCCATCCGGCAATGTTGTTGACCTTGATGGCGTCCGATGTGATCGGAAACGATATGGAAATGATCGCATCAGGCCCGACGATACTCGACACGACGACCAAAGCGGATGCAGCGGCGATCTTGAAAAAATATGGCGTATCAAAAAAAGGCATCACGCTAAAGGAAACGCCCAAAGAAGACCGCTATTTTAAAAATGCAAAAAATGTATTGTTCGTGTCCAATAGTGATGCAGTGCGGGCGATGGCTGACATGGCGAAAAAGCTCGGGCTGAAGCCGAAGGTAAAGACATGTACATTCGAAGGCGAGGCAAAGCATGCGCTCGTGCCGATCGTGCGCACGATCAAAAAAGGAGAGGCGGTTTTATTAGGCGGCGAAACAACGGTAACGCTAAGTGATGTTCCTGCGGGCAAAAAACCGGGCAAAGGGGGCAGAAATCAGGAAGTCGCGCTGGGGGTGCTTGCGGCATGCGAGGCAACGCCGGAAAGGCTTGCCGATATCGTGGCAATATCATATGCAAGCGATGGGCACGACAATTCCGACGCTGCAGGGGCGATAGCCGACGGATACACGGCGAAGGCGGCAAAGCGGGCGGGACAATCGGCGGGCGAGGCATTGGCATCGCATGCGTCCCTCAATTTCTTTAAAAAGAACGGGAATTTAATGCAGGTAAAGAACAAAAGTTTTAATGTGGCGGACTTGATGCTCGTGATCAGAGGAGAATAGTGTATAGGTAAACAGTGTATGGTCCACGGGAAATGCCGTTTTTACTTTTACCGTAAAATGGGTATACTTAAGGTATGCAATTTAACCTGTTCCCGATGAATTCGTGGGAGGTGTCAAGGAAGAAGTTGGGGAACAATAGACTATTATGTATCAAAATCCATTGTTGTGGATCGTTTTGGTTGTCGCGGGGGCCGTCGGAGGCTACTACGCTCGGCAGGCGATCGGGCTGAAGAAAAAAAATAATATAGAGCAGATCATCGAGCGACAGATCGATGAAGCAAAGGTAAAGGCAAAGGAAATAGTGCTCGAAGGCCAAGAGCGGGCCGCGGCACTCGTGGAGGAGGCGAAGCGCGAGGAGCGCGAGCGAAAAAATCAGATAGACCGCATGGAAGAGCGGCTCGTAAAGAAAGAAGAATCATTCGAGCGGGACCTGCACAATGTCCGCACGAAGGAAAATAGGCTCAACGAAGAAGCTGTGCAGCTAAAGGCAAAGGAAGATGCGATCGAAGGCCTGAAGCGCAAAGCGGAAGAGATGGTGGAAAAAAGTGCCGGACTGACGACGGATCAAGCCCGTGAGATCATCATTAAGCGCACGCAGGAAGCGTATCAAAAGGATCTCGTGCAGATGGTACAAAAGTTGGAGCACGAGCGCGTGGAAGAGCTGGAAAAAAAGAGCCTCGATATTTTAACGACCGCGATCCAGCGATATAGTCGCAGTCATGTGGCAGAAGTGACCACGAGCATTTTTCACCTGCCGAACGAAGACCTGAAAGGAAAGATCATTGGTCGGGAAGGGCGCAACATTAAAGCGCTTGAGCGTCTGACGGGCGTGGAGTTTATTATCGACGAGGCTCCCGATTATATTGTTATTTCATCGTTCGACCCGATGCGCCGCGAGGTCGCGGGGCTGACGCTTGAAAAGTTATTGAAGGACGGCCGCATTCAGCCGGCGCGCATCGAAGAAAAGGTGGAAGAGTCAAAGAACGAACTGACCAAGCGTGCATTTGAGATAGGAGAACAGGCGGCACATGAGGTTGGTATTTATGACCTCCCGAAGGAATTGATCCAGCTGTTGGGGCGCTTGCACTTCCGTACGAGCTATGGGCAGAACGCATTGGTGCACTCCATCGAAGCGGCGCATTTGGCGGGCATGATCGCATCGGAACTCGGCATAAATGCGGATGTTTCCCGCAAGGCGGCATTGTTGCACGACATCGGCAAGGCGATAGACCATGAGGTCGCGGGAAGTCATGTGGAGCTTGGACAAAAGATATTGAAGAAATATAATATCAGTGAAAAGGTGATCCAGGCGATGGAATCGCATCATGAGGATTATCCATTCGCTTCGCCCGAGGCATATGTCGTTGCGGCGACCGACGCTTTGTCGGCGGCCCGACCGGGTGCCCGACGCGAGAATATAGACAATTACATCAAGCGTCTCGAGGAGCTTGAAAAGATCGCAGGCGAGTTTGGCGGCGTGAAGCAAGCCTATGCCATTTCTGCCGGCAGGGAGCTGCGCATTTTCGTAACCCCTGAAAAGATGGACGATTTCGCCGCATTCCAGCTGGCGCATGATGTCGCCAACAAGATCGAAGCCGAGCTGAAATACCCCGGCGAAATAAAAGTAGTAGTCATCCGCGAGATGCGTGCAGTAGAGTACGCCCGATAAGGCGGACACTACTGCACGCCCTGAGCGAAGTCGAAGGGAGAGCAGTAGAATATGCGCGCTAATGCGCGCATATGACGGCGAAGTCATGAGTGTAATCGAATGTGGACGAAGGAAACCCTGAGCGAAGTCGAAGGGGGCGCGCAGTAGAATATGCGAGATAGACCTGTCATCCTGAATTTATTTCAGGATCTCATGTTCGGCACACGAGATTCCGGCTCGGAGGCCGGAATGACAAACAAAGCCGACCCCTTGAGTCGGCTTTGTCATTCCCGTGCATTGCCTTGCTGTAGCTTTATGCGAAAGCAGGAAAACGGGAATCCAAAGTCTATATATTCAAGTGTCACTACTGCAGAAAACTCTGGATCCCGTATCGGAGTACGGGATGACAATGCGTTTAGTGTGTCATTCCCGTCCGCCCACTGGCGGAGGAATCCATAACGGAAATAAAAAACGACTCGTCACCATTCGACGAGTCGTTTTTTATTCTGCGCTTTGGACTCTAATACACCACTAAAGTACCACTATGGTCAATATCCCTTAAAACTATTGTTTACACCGCATAAATACTATATAATTTGACTATAAGTAAATAAGTCAAAGGTCGAGGTAGGAAAAAGCATTAACCGACGGGTACGGGGATACGAATTTCGTTGATCCGTTATCGGTTGGGGACATGCGCATTGCTCAATGAACAAAGTAGAATTGATCGACGCAGTACAGGCAGCAGCCGGCATCGAAGTAAAGAAGCAGGCAACCATGGCCGTAGAAGCGGTATTCGATACCATCACCAAGGCATTGGCACGCGGAGAGGAAGTTGCGGTTTCCGGTTTCGGAAGCTTCAAAGCCACCAAGCGCGCCGCTCGCATGGGTGTGAACCCGAAGACTGGTGAAAAGATCCAGATCGCGGCATCTATTGCCCCGAAGTTCAAGGCCGCAAAAGCCTTCAAGGACGCAGTCAAATGACCCGCATCTGCGGGTCATCCCGGATTTGCCTTGCACTGAGCTTGTCGAAGTGATCCGGGATCTCGTAGCATAAAGGACAAACAAAAATACCCCCTTGCGTGGGTATTTTTGTTTATGGCATACTGAATAGAGTAAATAATAGGAGGGTCTATCTATGGCGACAATAAACAAGGAAGTTACGCTGTGCCTACTGGTAAGGGATGGAAACATCTATTTGGCAAAGAAAAAAAGAGGCTTCGGAAAGGATAGATGGAACGGCTACGGCGGAAAGGTCGAATCAGGCGAGGCAATAAGAGTTGCGGCAATACGCGAATTGCTTGAGGAGACAAATGGCGAGAACGGGCGGGGGATTACAGTAAATGCCGATCATTTGGAGCCGGTCGCGGTCATCGAATTCTTTTTTAAGCTGAAGCCCGAGTGGAATCAACGTGCTCACGTGTTTTTGATACGGGAATGGGGTGGCGAACCGCAGGAAACGGAAGAGATGCTGCCTGCGCAATTTGCCGTTGCGGACATTCCCTATCATGAGATGTGGCCCGAGGATAGAATATGGTTTCCGCGCATACTTGCAGGCGAACGGTTGCGGGGAGAAATCGTGTTTAGGGACAACGAAGGAAATGCGGAGCGCATCGAATTCAAACCCATGGCAGTATAAAAAGCCGCTCGATTGAGCGGCATTTTTTTATACCCTATACCGTATACTCTATACCTGCTACCGATTTACTTCCTGATTCGATCGTTCATCTTGAAGAACAATTCGTACGCGGCTTTGATCTCTTTCAGGGATTCCTTTGCAAGGTCTCTTACTTGATCTTGTGAATCTATTTCGGCAAGTTCTTCGGCAGGGGATTGCTCCTGTGGGGCAATGGAATTAAGTTTATCTGCGGAGCCTTCTTTCTTCGGCTGGAACGGTACAACGCTGGCGGTAAAATAGATATCCTTTGCCTTGTCGGTCAGTATCTGCGCATTTTTCAGCGAATGTTCTGCCTGTGCGAGATATTTCTTGAGCACATCGGTGTTTACGAGCTTCTGTTTGTCGAGTTTTTTAATGTCGTTGCCGATCTTAGTGGCGCGGAGTTGCACAACGCCATGTACGGTTTCGGTCTGGATGATAAGGATCAAATTGCCGGTCTCTTTCAGTGCCGGCGTATAGGTTGTTTCCCTCCACTCTTTTAGATCTGCGGCGATGGATTTGATTTCATCCAAAGAAATATCTTCCTCGGCGAGTCGGGTTTCCAGGCCGGTATAATACTCGCTGGACGTTGCAAGTGTGGCGACAAAATGATCGCGCGCCAAAGACCACGCATCGTCGAGCTTAAGGTCATTCAGGGTCTCGGTAAGGGTTGCGATCTCATGTTGGGACGCGGAAATGACTTCCTTGAGAATGGCCTTGCGCTGCTCTGCGGTAAGAACCTCAGGGGATTCTTCCTTTGCTATTGCGGTATTGATGAGCGATGTGGTGATTTCCGTGGCCTGTACGCTCGGAGCAGCCATAAAAAGACCGCCAAATATCGCGATGGCAAAAGAAGAAATGAGTAATGATATGCGTGAATGTTTCATGGTGTTAACGGGATACTTCGTCGAGTATGTCATCGATCTGTCGTTCTGTTGATATCTCCGACGGATCGCTCTTGATCAGGAATGCGTCTATGTCAGCGGTCGTTGTTGCGGATGGCTCGCTTGCGGGCGCTGCCAACATCATGGTTGCAGCCGAAACGGCCGGGGATTCCGATTTGCTGATCTCTGCGATCTTGGTCAGCGTTGTCTGGTTGGAAGTGTCGAGATAGTCGATGGTTGCAAGGGTAACCTCGATGGAATCGTTGATCTCGTCCGCTTCGGCGATCAGGCTGCGATGGTTGAGCCCTTCAAGCGCGAGTGGAGAATACGTTTCGTTGATATAGGTAGTGCCGCCAAGGATCATGAATATCCCGATAAGTCCCAGGCCGATAATGGTCGAAAGGCGGAAAAACGTACTCACGTGCAATGTATCGGCATGCGCCGGTGATTGCTGAGGGGAAGCCAAAATGAGCATTCGGGAATGCTTTGCGTAGTCGGAATCGGGATGAATGCGTTTTAGTTCCCGTAAGGTTTTGAAAATATCGGTTTCCATGATCACTGTGCGTCTTTATTCAAAATTGCTTTAAGTTGCTTGATGGCTCGGTGCTGGAGCACACGAACCGTCGTTTCGGGTTTCTTAAGGATGCGGGCCACTTCGGAAGGACTGAGCTCCTCGATGTACCGCATAATGATAATGTCTTGGTAATCCTGCTTGAGCTGTTTTATGGCGTCTTTTACGGTAGCGACCTGGAACTGGAAATGCACGGCATCTTCAAGGGAAGACTCATGGTGGGGAATATCCGCTTCATGAAGACCCTCAATATCGATGGTGGATTTTTTGGTCCGGTAATGGTCAATGACCTTATTGCGGGCAATTTGGTAGAGCAGGCTCGAAAAAGGGAATCCCCTATGCTTGTAGTCTGCCATGTGTTGCCAAGCGCTTAAAAAAACATGGTGGGTGATATCCTCGGCTTCCTCACGATGGCTGACCTTAAGATAGACAAAACGATAGATTTGATCGTGGTATCTATCGTACAGTAGGCCAAAAGCCAAGGTATCACCCCCAATGGCGCGGTCGATTATGGATTTTTCTTCGCCATCTAACATATAGAACGAATAAAAACCTGTTTAGTTTCAGTCCCTATTCAGAAACCTATAATACCACAAATCCTTATAAAAATCTATGAACGGGTGTCATTCCGGCCTAAGCCTGTCCACTCCGCCAGCCGGCGGGCGGAGGCCGGAATCTATATATTAAAAAATCGCCTAAGTTGTCATTCCGGCGGAGGCCGGAATCTATAAAAATCAAAAAATCGCCGGAGGCGATTTTTCTTCTCTGAGCGGTAGACCGGACTCGAACCGGCGACCTCCTCCTTGGCAAGGAGGCGTTCTACCACTGAACTACTACCGCTTAGTAGAACTGAGTATACTATAGGGAGGGAATAATATCAAGATGACACGTTGCCATTCCCCCCCCTGTCATTCCCGCGGGTGAGAGCCTGTCCTCGACCTGATCGGGGACGGGAATCCATTCCAATCGCACATGCGCATATCGCATTTGCCCAATTCCATGTATAATAAGTAAAATACTCGGATCCATCTATGACCAAGGAAAAAATACAACACAATTTCTTTTTTATCTTACTGGGCGTGATGACGGTAGTCGGGCTTGTTTTGTTGAGTCCATATGCCGGCATGTTCTTCGTGGCCATCATGTTCGCGATCATATTCAAGCCGATGCATCGGGGGATCCGGCGTGTGGTTGGCGATCGCCCAAACGTGAGTGCATTGATCGCGACATTGATCGTCATGGTGGTCGTACTGGCTCCATTGAGCTTTTTCGGATTGCAAATATTTAAGGAGGCGAAAGACCTGTATCTATTGATCGCAAACGAAAGCATCGAAAACGGCATCGTAGCAAAAACGGGCGCTGCGTTGCAGCGATACGCACCGCAGTTGGCCCCCGCACTTTCGGAAGACATTGGGCAATATATCGGAAAGGGTTTGCAGTGGGTGGTTACCAATCTGGGGGTGGTATTCTCGAGCGTCGCAACGATCATCGTCGATTTTATTTTGGTATTGTTTACGCTTTTCTTCTTGTTTAGAGACGAGGAGGCATTTCGTAAAATGATCCTTGCAGCGAGTCCACTACAGGACGCGCACAGTGCCGAATTGCTCGATAAGGTAGAAGCGGCCATAGCGTCGGTAACAAAAGGAACCATTTTGATCGCATTGCTACAGGGGGTTCTGACGGGTATTGGTTTTGCGCTCGCAGGCCTGCCCAATCCGGTATTGTGGGCAAGCATCGCTGCATTTGCGGCGATGATCCCAGCGATCGGGACGGGTTTGGTCATCGTGCCGGCGGTCGCATATTTGGCATTTATCGGACAGACGCCATCGGCGACGATCCTTGCCGTGTGGGGCTTGGGAATCGTGGGAACGGTAGATAATCTGCTGCGCCCCATGCTTATTGGCAGAGGCATAAAGATCCATCCGTTGATCATTCTGTTCTCCGCACTGGGCGGTCTGCAATTTTTTGGGATTCTCGGCTTTTTCGTAGGGCCGGTGGTGCTGGCGGTTTTGTTTGCCTTGTTCGAGATGTACCCGAAGATCGTGCAAAACCATACGGAAGTATAACATTGATAAAAACCGCCCAGCGCGCAAGCGCTGGGCATTTTTTTGCACTCACTATTGCAAAAAAAGATAAAAGGAATATACTGATAACCTTACGCTAATCAAAAAAAGAATCATGAAAACAAAAATAATAGCGACCATCGGACCAAAGTCCGAGTCATACGAAGAATTGAAGGCAATGGCCGAAGCCGGGTTGAACATTGCGCGCATGAACTTCTCTCATTGCACGGTTGAAGAATACCAGCTAAGAAAGGCGAACATTGAACGCATAAACAAGGAGTTGGGGACATCCGTCGAGATCCTGCAAGACCTGCAAGGTCCACGTATCCGCGTAGGAAGGTTGCCGGCGGAAGGTGTAGAGCTCGAAGAGGGCAAAACGTATGTTTTTTCATATGAGCAAAAGGAATACGAGCCGGGAGGAGTGATACCGATTGGCGATCCGTATTTGCACGTGGATGTAAAGGTTGGCGAACCGTTTTATTTGGCGAATGGAGATATGGAGTTGGTCATTACAGACGTGCAAGGAGCGCAGATCCATGCGAAAGTAATAACCGAAGGCACATTGTTTTCGCGCAAGGCGATCAACGTGCCGCGTACGAATTTGACATGCGGAGGCGTGACCGAAAAGGACATCGAAGATGCGAAATTCGGCGTAGCGCAGGGAGTTGATTATATCGCATTGTCATTTGTGCAATCGGCGGATGATATCATAAAACTGCGAAGCGTATTCCCGGATAAAAAGATCAAGATAATCGCCAAGATCGAACGTGCATTGGCACTCGACAACATTGACGAGATCATTGAAGCATCCGACGGCATTATGATAGCCCGCGGAGATCTTGGCATAGAGATCCCTATGGAAGACCTGCCGATCATCCAAAAGAACCTCATACGGCACTCACATTGGCACAACAAACCGGCGATCGTAGCGACGCAGATGATGATGTCGATGGTCGACCACGAGCATCCGACCCGCGCCGAAGTGAGTGATGTTGCCAACGCGGTGTTTGAAGGCGGCGATGCGGTCATGTTGTCCGATGAAACGGCGGCAGGAAAGCACCCGGCAAAGGCGGTTGCCATGATGGTAAAGATCGTAAAGCGCACGGAAGACTATACGAAGCGCGAAAGTTTCTTCGAAATGGAAACCCTCGGGGAATACAAGAAAGCAAAGAAATAATTTGAAATTAAAAATTTTAAATTTGAAATTCCAAAAAAACAAAACCGCCGTTTTAAAACGGCGGTTTTGTTTTTTTGGTGCACCCCCTGGGAATCGAACCCAGAACCTTGGGCTTAAGAGGCCCCTGCTCTACCAATTGAGCTAGAGGTGCGCAATTAACTTACAACCAATAACATATAACCTTTAACGAACACTCTATAATAACTAGTACGCATTTGCAACCCTGTTATAAGTTACTCGTTATTGGTTATTAGTCAAAGGATGTGCCCCCGGATGGATTTGAACCATCGACACACTGCTTAAAAGGCAGGTGCTCTACCAGGCTGAGCTACAGGGGCGTGTAGGTAACTTAAGACAAATAACTTATGACCTATAACGAATACTTTATAATAATCAGTGTCTGTTTGCAACCTTTGTCATTAGTCATGTGTTATTGGTTATTAGTCAAAGGATGTGCACCCGGAGGGACTCGAACCCCCAACCGACTGCTTCGAAGGCAGCTACTCTATCCAATTGAGCTACGGGTGCATTGTTTTAAGTTTTCCGTTCGTATAGTGTATAATGGAAATCAACAAAAGACAAGATTCGTCAAGGATAAATCAAACTTCAGCTATTGTCATTCCGGCCCACGAGCCGGAATCTCGAGTACGAGAAATGAGATCCTGAAACAAGTTCAGGATGACAGAATAAGCTGTATTGGAGGCGGGGGATGACAATGCAAATTCATGCGGAAAAAGGAAACAAAACAGTTCGAAATACCGAAAGAGGCACGGGCGATCTGCGCGGTGTTGAAATTGGCAGGACATGAGGCATATTTGGTGGGCGGGTGCGTGCGCGATATGATCGCGGGCATCGAGCCGAAGGATTGGGATATTACCACAAGCGCCCGACCGGAACAAATACAGGAATTGTTTCCGGAACATGTATATGAAAACAATTTTGGCACGGTCGCGGTAAAAACGGAAAGTGAAGACCCAAAACTAAAGATCGTCGAAGTAACGACATTTCGCATCGAGGGAAAGTATTCCGATAAACGCCATCCGGACGAAGTGAAGTTTGCAGACAAGGTGGAAGACGATCTTTCCCGTCGCGATTTTACCGTGAATGCGATGGCGTACGACATAGATGCAAATGAAGTCATTGATCCGTATGGCGGCCGCGAAGATCTGGACGCCAAGGTATTGCGGACGGTCGGCGATCCGAACAAGCGTTTTGAGGAAGATGCGCTTCGTCTGATGCGCGCCGTGCGCTTTGCTGCGGAGTTTGGTTTTACGATTGAGGAATATACCGAGCAGGCATTGCAGAAAAATGCAGGCTTGTTGGAAATGATCGCCAAGGAACGCATCCGTGACGAATTCGTCAAGGTTATCATGACCGCCAAGGCAATGGAGGGAGTGGAGGAGTTGGAGCGCACGGGGTTGCTGCGGTTCGTCATGCCGGAACTGCGCGACGGCATTGGCGTGGGGCAGAACGAGCATCATATCTATTCCGTATGGGAGCACAATCTGAAATCCCTCGAATACGCGGTAAAAAAGGATTATGCGTTGGAAATACGGCTTGCCGCACTGTTGCACGATGTAGGCAAACCCCGCACAAAAGCGGGCAACGGAAAAACATCGACGTTTTATAACCACGAAATGGCCGGCGCGCGCATTGCGGCGCGCATGCTGGATCGCTTGCATGTTCCTAAGCATATCGCCGAATATATCATCCACCTTATTCGCTACCACATGTTTTATTACAATGTGGGCGAAGTAAGCGCTGCAGGCGTGCGACGGTTTTTGGCGCGGGTCGGCCCCGAGTCGATCGACGACCTCATAAAGGTGCGCGAGGCGGACCGCATCGGTTCCGGCGTGCCCAAGGCGGTACCGTACAAATTGCGTCACTTGCTGTTCATGATAGAAAAGGTGAAGCGCGACCCTATTTCCCCGAAGATGCTCAAGATCAACGGAGAAGAGATCATGGAGTTGTTAGGTATCAAGCCGGGCCCGAAAGTGGGAAAGATACTCGCGGTATTACTTGAGGAAGTGATAGACGACCCGTTCAAGAATGAGGCGGTATTGTTGAAACGGCGCGTTGAACAGCTAAACGAAATGGAAGAAAGCGAACTCGACGCAATGGTCAAAAAGGCAAAAGAAACCAAGGACGAATTCGAAGAAGATGTGGAGCAGAACATGAAAAAACAGTTTCATGTGTAATGAAACTTCTTTGTATTGTCATTCCCGCCCGTTCGACGGGCTCAGGGTAAACTCCGGCGGGAATCCAGTGCACAAATAATCAATAGAGTTATATGGCTCATATTTACGAAACAGAAAATTTTATACTCGAATCGCACGAGCAACCAGAAATCGATAGGCTTGAGGGTGGTCATGTAAAGATAAGTCCAAAGGTTGCGGTTGAGGATAGGACACAATTGACTTCGCGACAGGCGATCGAACTAATGCGATTTACGATCGTCGCCGGTGAGGCGATGAAGCGGGCCATGAAGGAAATCGGAGTGAATATCGGCCGGATCAATTATCAGGACAACGGCAATTGGAAACCCGAGCTGCATGTCCACTTATATTGCAGGGCGACGGATGCAAAGATGCAGCCGTATGGTGAGCCAATCATACCGGGGCACAAGGACGAATATAGGCCACTAACGGCAGAGGATATTAGTCGGATAAAAAGCGAATTGGACATATTGGCAAGGGAAGAACGATTTTCTGATTCCCGATGGTGCCTTGCCTAAAAAACAGTTTCATGTGTGACATTGTTTTTCGTATTGTCATTCCGATCCGTCGGCTGACGGACGAGGAATCTGCCACCCTCTCCTCCATGTCATTCCCGCGAAGGCGGGAATCCATTACTTCTATAGATTCCCGCCTTCGCGGGAATGACGGAGATTCATAGCTTGGTGTAAACAAAAACCGTCCGCTTTAAGCGGACGGGTTTTGTTTACAGATGTCGGGGTGCCGGGAATTGAACCCGGATCTTACACACCCGAAGCGCATATACTACCGTTGTACTACACCCCGTTCGGATATGTGTTATATAGTATCCGTATTTTACAAAGAACGCAAGAAATCGTGGCGCAGAGCAAGAAAGTTTGACAAAACAAAAGGAAAGTGTTTACATGGGGGCAGTAATTTACGAACCGGATATAAAAGGTTTTTAACGATAGATCTGCCATGGTGCAGGGAGGCAATAGATGAGTGTACTCGTAATGGAGGATGAAGGTTGGGTCAAGTTGTTGCCGGACGAAGGCCGACCGGTAAAGCCGAGAAATGGAGGAAAAACGGCGAGACAGGTAGAGCCGCGGAACGGAAAGAAAACAGGTTCTGCATGCGCAGTAGTCGTGCCGGCAGTGTCGATGCCCGAAGAAGGACCGACGGAAGAAGATCTCATAGTGATGGATTTGGATGATGTTGGAGAAGACCCGGACGGATTCGAAGAATTGAGCGGAGAAGATGATGAAGTGCCGGAAGTAGCAAATGTGTCCGCTTTGACCCAAGACCCGTTGCAGTATTATTTGCATGAGCTCAGAAACTACCCGTTACTGAGCGAAAAAGAAGAGCTGGAACTTGCCTTGAAAAAGGAATCGGGATGCAGCGCGAGTAAAAAACGGCTCGTTGAATGCAACTTGCGCCTGGTGGTTATGCTCGCCAAGCGGTATCTGCATCGGGATCTTTCGCTGGAAGATCTTATTCAAGAAGGGAATACGGGGCTCATGCGTGCTGCTGAAAAATTTAACACGAGTTTCGGCTGCAAGTTCTCGACGTATGCGGGTTGGTGGATCAATCAGGCGATCAGGTATGCGTTGAAGAATAAATCGAAATCAATCCGCTTGCCGGCGCACGTCGAAGAACTGTTGCCGTGGCGCATGAAAGCAGTTACTTCGCTCAGGGACAAGCTGGGTCGCAACCCGGATACCGAGGAGCTGATCGAAGAAATCACTCAACTGGTCTTCAAGAGTTCCTCGGTATATGCCGAAGCTCGAAAGACTGCGTTTTCCACGGACATAGCGATGAAGAAGCTTCGCGTCGCTGTCCGTCGCATGGAAAAGGCGTATGCGCAAACAAAAATGACTTCGCTCGATATCGAGGTTGGGGAAGACGGAACAACGATAATCGACTTTGTCGACAGTGATAAGCCAACCCCCGAAGACATTCTTGGTATGTCGGAAATAAATCGGAAGCTGATAGAGCCGGCGCTTGCAATCCTTACGGAGCGTCAGCGGTGGGTCATGCGTCAGCGGTTCGGGCTCGACGGCGAAGAAAAAACGCTCGACGAACTCGGCGAGATCGATGGGGTAACCCGGGAACGTATTCGGCAGATCGAGACAATAGCCTTTAGACGGTTGCGCAGCTATTTCAAAAGAGAAAAGAAGTTGGGAATAGAGGCGAGGGAGTCCATGCAGGGTGCGCGGTAGCGCACCCTGTTTTTTTATTCCCCTTGGGTCCCGGAGTGTGTATAATGGAGGGGATATGAAAAAATTGACACTGGACAACGGATTGCGGTTGGTATTGGTGCCTCGGGAAGCAAGCTTGGCGACCACGGTGCTGGTGCTGGTGGAAACGGGCTCGAAATACGAAACAAAGGATATCAGCGGTATATCCCATTTTTTGGAGCACATGTGCTTTAAGGGCACGGAAAAACGGCCGACGGCGTTTGCCATAGCAAGTGAGCTCGACGGCATCGGCGCGTCGTACAACGCATTTACTAGCCAGGAATACACTGGCTACTACGCCAAGGCACGTCCGAAACACTTTGGGCAGATATTGGACGTGGTGTCCGATATCTATTTGAATCAAAAATTCGATACGAAAGAGATCGACAAGGAGCGCGGCGTGATCATTGAGGAGATCAACATGTACGAAGACCTGCCTATGCGCAAGGTGCAGGATGTGTTCATGGCGCTGATGTACGGCGACCAACCGGCCGGGTGGCCCATCGCAGGTCGCAAGGATGTGGTCAATAAGATAACGCGGGAAGACTTTATCGAGTATCATAAAAAACATTATGTCGCAGAAGCGACCATCGTAATCGTTGCGGGAGCGTTCGACGAACAGGAGGCGATAGACGGTGTAAAGAATTATTTTGCAAACATCACAACGGGAGCAAAGGGGGCGAAGGCAAAAACAAGCGAAGCGCAAAACGCACCGCAAATCGCATTGGCAACAAAAGAAACCGATCAAACGCATTTGGTCATGGGCGTGCGTGCGTTTGACCTGTTTGACGAACGGAAATACGCGCTTGAGTTGCTCGCCGATATCCTTGGCGGAGGCATGAGCTCGCGCCTGTTCCAAAAGGTGCGCGAAGAAATGGGCGCCGCCTATTACATCGGCGCAGGAGCAGACCTCTCGACCGATCACGGCTACATGGACATATCCGCGGGTATTGACCATAAAAAGATCGATGATGTACTCGCGGCGATTGTGGAGGAGCTGAAGCGCATGGCCACGGAACCGGTCGCGCCCGAAGAACTGACGCGCGCCAAGGAACACTTGATCGGCGGGCTGGTGCTGGGGCTTGAAACATCAAACCAATGGGCAGGGTTTTACGGCTCGCAGGAGGCATTGGAGAAAAATATGATGAGCCCCGAGGAGCTGATCAAAAAAACACAGGAAGTAACAGCGGAACAAATACAGGCCGTCGCAAAGGATATCATAAAGAACGAAGGCCTAAACCTCGCCATCATCGGCCCATTCAAAGACAAAGAGCGGTTTGAAAAATTACTAACATTTTGAATTGAGTGTCATTCCTGCGAAAGCAGGAATCCAGTATCCCTCATTAGAAATTAAAAATTAGTAATTAGAAATTTCCCTTCCCCCCCATTTTTCATTTTTCTTATTTCCTTATTCATGCGTACAATTCCCACCATAAACTGCACCACATTCGCCTGTGTAAAAAAACGCATAGAAGAAGCGCAAGCTTTTTTGCCCAAAGGTGGTTGGCTACAAATAGACATAAGCGATGGCAAGTTCAGTGAGTTTGTGTCATCCCCATCTTCCCCTCTGTCATCCCCGCGGAGGCGGGGATCCACTCCCACTACCCGCGGAGCGCACGATAGCAGTCCAAAAAGCTGGAACAACCCCGAAAAGCTATCGGCGTGGCTGAAAGAAAAAAAGATAACCAACATCAATTTTGAAATACACCTTATGGTGGCAGACCCGAAGCCGTGGGCCATGCGATGGCTTGAAGCGGGCGCCAAGCGCGTTATCGTGCATGTCGAGGCGATCACCCCGCAGGACATTTTGTTTTTGAAAGGTTTTGGAAAGGGAAAGGTGGGTATTGCGCTGGTTCCGGCAACGCCGCTCAAAAAAGCGGAACAGTATATTGAACATTTTCCATTCGTGCAGCTACTCGCAGTGAAGCCGGGCTATTCGGGACAAAGGTTCGACAGGAAGGTACTCGAAAAGATCGTGTTTCTGAAAGCGCTCCACCCCGATAGTATCGTAGAAATAGACGGGGGAGTGAACGCGACCACCGCACCCGCAATCAAAGACGCAGGCGCCGACATCATCGTTTCCGGTTCGTATATCTTCGAAGCCAAAGACAAAAAAGCAGCGTACAAGGAATTGAAGAAGATTTAACGCAAATTGCTCGCCCCGTGGTCCGCCACGGGTGGACTTTACGGGGTCATCCCTGCGCCTGCCCGCCTTTGGCGGGAAAGCAGGAATCCAGTATCCCGTTATCGGTTGTCGGTTATAGGTCATGAGTTGCCCCCCCACATTGTCATTCCCGTGAAAACGGGAATCCAGTATTCTACGCAATTATGTTAAATAGGTGTATAAAATAATAAAAGAATTTATATGGCAGGCAATAAGATTGATTTTATAAAACGCTATAAGGAGCTGGTAGAGAAAGTAGAAAAAGGAGAAATAGCTATCGGAGATGCATGTTACGAAATAGGAAGAGGCATGGCAGTAAGGACATTGAGGATCGATCCGAAACTGGAAGGAATCATGAGAGAAGCTGAGGAGTTTGAATCGTCTCCCAAAGAAACCCAAGGGAGCAGAGAGGAACGATGGGCTAAGTTAAAAAGTAAGATCGAAAGTTTGCGATAAGCCATGAAAACCCTCCTTAAAAAACATTTTGGATACGAGGAATTTAGGCCGCTTCAGGAAGAGATCATCAAGAGGGTATTGACCGGGGAAGACTGTGTCGTATTGATGCCTACAGGAGGAGGAAAGTCCCTGTGCTTCCAGCTCCCCGGCACTTATCTTGGAAGGTACGGTGATCGTTATTTCGCCGCTTATCTCGTTGATGAAAGATCAAGTCGATGCGCTGTGCGCAAACGGCATTGCGGCGGGCCTGATCAACAGCACGCTTTCTCAAGGTGAGATTACGGATGTAATGGAGCAAGTAAGAGAAGGATCGGTAAAGATCCTCTACATAGCTCCGGAACGATTTGCCGTGCCGGGATTTGAGAGTTTTTTGCGCGCGTTGAACATAGGGTTGATTGCCGTCGATGAGGCGCATTGCATATCCGAATGGGGGCATGACTTTAGGCCGGACTATAGAAACTTAAGATCATTGCGGAGCAAATTTCCAAGGGTTCCGATCATCGCACTCACCGCAACCGCAACCGAAAAAGTGCGCGAAGATATCGTTAAGCAGCTTAATATAGAAGCGGCAAAAGTTTTTATTTCCAGTTTCAACCGGCCTAATTTAAGTTACGAGGTATTGCCCAAAAAGGATTCGATTAAGACGGTCATATCATTACTGAGTAGCTATAAAGACGAAAGCAGTATCATCTATTGTTTTTCGCGCAACGATACGGAGAAGCTGGTCACCGAATTGAAGAAGTATGGGTTCAAGGCCGCGGCATATCATGCGGGGTTAAATCCAAAAACAAGAAAAGAAAATCAGGAAAAATTCATCCGTGACGAGATTGACATCATGGTCGCTACCATTGCATTCGGTATGGGGATCGATAAGCCCGATGTGCGACTGGTCATTCATCACGGTTTGCCGAAATCGATAGAGGGATATTATCAGGAAACCGGACGGGCCGGGCGCGACGGACTGCCTGCCCGGTGCGTACTCCTTTTTTCGCGCGCCGACAAATTCAAACATGACTATTTTATTCGCGCCATCACAGATAAGATAGAGCGGGAAAAAGCAGAACAAAAGCTCGAAAGCGTCCTGGCATACGGGACTCTTTTTGGATGCCGACGCCGGTTTTTATTGCGTTACTTCGACGAAGGATATGACAAAAAAAATTGCGGAAATTGTGATGGATGCGTCAAGCAAGCTCCGCTCGAAATGCACGCGATGCCGCGTAAGGTGGTAAAGCAGAAAGTTGCGCGTACAGCCGTTTCGGGGAATGCTCACGGTAACGCTCTGTTCGAAGCGCTAAGGGCTATAAGAACACAAGAAGCGCAACGATTGAGCGTACCGCCATACATCATCTTCGGAGACAAAACACTGAAAGAGATGGTAGCTCATCTCCCGCAGACCTCAGCCGAGTTCTTGGAAATAAACGGAGTAGGCGACCAAAAACTCGCCAAGTTCGGAGAACTATTTATGGGAGCTATCAGGCGGTATGAAGAAGTAAATAATAAGGCTTCCGAAAGGGATTGCTGATAATAAGACTGGTATCGCGTAAAAGTGTGTCATCCCGTTGAAAAACGGGATCCAGAGCCATTCCCCGCATTGTAATTCCCGCGAGTGAGGGCCTGTCCTCGACTTGATCGGGGACGGGAATCCAGTGTCCCTCGCATTGTCATTCCGGCCTCCGAGCCGGAATCTGCTAGTCATTTGGTGTCGTTTGGTTGCCAAATCCAACCTTTTCTCTTACAATACGGAGGTGTTTTGAGCCTATGTCATCAGTTATTGGTTATTGGTTGTAGGTTAATTTGGAGAGGTCGCATAGAGGCCTAGTGCGGCGGTTTGCTAAACCGCTATGCGGGTTAAACCGCATCGAGGGTTCGAATCCCTCCCTCTCCGCAGAGACAATTTAGTATCGGATAGACCCGAGTGTCTCAAAAAGCATCTAAAGAGTGCAATTGTAGTAACGCTCTTTAAGTATCATGTAATGGATTTATATGAAATAGATAACCGCTTGCAAACCATATATAAGGGCGTACAATAAGTACAAGAGAAGACTTACCGCTAAGCTTTTGGAAATATTAACTCTTAAATAGAGATTATATGCATCTATCAAATAAAAATATAATTATCATGACATTAGTATTGTCAGTTATATTAAATGCCTATCTTTTATTTTTACCAAAAAAATTGATCGTTACTAAAGAGATTGCATGGTCAACGGATAGTATGAGTGCAAGAGGTTATTTAGAGCCAGTAAATTATGAGGAGCCAAAAGATTGGAATACAATATTTTTTATTGATGCTTTAAATATTGGGGAGAGAGAAAAAGCAAGGTTTTTTGCAAAAGAGATTGTTGTTGCAGGCGGAGTTTTAATCAATCTTAATCTTAAAGAATATCCTATAGTAGAAGCTAATGAGGGAAAAATCGTTGCCCAAGATAATACTTATAGGTTTGAGATTACAAAAGATGAAGTGTCTATTACAGACAAAGATGGGGAGGTGGCGAGGTTAAGCGATATGTATAAAATTGAATTATAAATATTGAAAAAATAAAAACTATGTTTTATCGGAATTGTAATACTCTAAAATAGAAGTTCTTATCCCTTATGGGTATTACTATTAGAAATAACTTTAGAAGTAAAATATGAAGAATTATTTTGGGAAAAATAGGAAACTGATTTTTGCAATATTAATCGCTACAGTTCTATGGTCTGTCGGAAATTTTTATTTAAGAAGCAAATTCCATTCTGGCGAATGTGTGCGGGCACTTGATGGATACACTTGGCATATAAACAATTATAGGTTTGGAAAATATTTTTTGATGGGATGGCAGGGTAATGCATGGGGCAATGAAGTGAAAATGGACAAAGACATTCTCGAAAGGGAAGATATTTCCGGAATAATAGCTTATCATCAAGTTGTTTGTCCCGAGTATAATCCAAATAATAATTAAAGATAGTATTTAATTATGTGAACGGGAAAAAATAAAATTATGGAAATCATCTTTGCGATAATAGTTGGCTGGTATATTTCTGAAAAATTGATTAATAAATGAAGTGAATATAAAAGACATAAAAAAATCTATTTACCAAAAAAGAGCAGAAGATCCTGCGGTGTGGGCTCTCGCTGGTTTTAGAAATGAAGAAATAGGTAAGTTTTTCCTAAGAAAATATCGCTCATACTATTGGCGATTAGAACAAGAACACTTAGAATTGGCATCGGGGGATCTTCTAAAGAAGAAAAGGAGATTCAATCACCGAGATGGGGATTTACATCGATATGTACTGATGTTTTTCGGCTATGCTATCGAAAATTATCTTAAAGGCATTTTAATTAAAAGAGGCTGTAGTCCTATAGAGACTGATGCTAAAAGTAAGCTTCGCTTGGTTGCGTCCATATCAAATCACAAGCTCGTAGATTATTTTAATAATGTTTTCAGTACTACGCCGGATAAAATAGTGGAAGAAGCACTTAAAAATTTGCAGAGAGCTATTGAGTCTGGCAAATACGGAGTACCAAAATACGAAGATCAATATTATTCTTTTACCGCAAACTTTGATCAGACAATCATTATTGCAAAAGGATTAATAAAGAAAATTAAAAAAATATTAAGCCCCAACCCAACCACCCCAAATCCACCACCGCTAAAACCTCAAAAAATCCTTATACTGATTGCAGGTTTGGGGGTACTATAAAAGAATCCGAATACTAATCAAATGGAAAAAGATTTCAACAGGTGGAATGAACACAAGAAGCGAGTAGAGGGCGTAGATCAGAAATTTCTTTTTAAACAAGGAGAGTGAAAGAAAAACTCGAGACATTGCTCGAGCTTTTCCTAAAATTATCACCAGAGCCGAAGCTCTGGATCGGTGGGTTCCCCCAAAAGTAATTTAAGTGTAGGCCGTGCTCAGAATAAAGTCAAAACAAAATATCTACATACGAAATATCCGCTTCACACATAGTGAATATATGGCAATATATTTTTTAAAATTTGTACTGGATTAGTTGGCCATGCTATCATTGTTTCAAATATGTTGAAAGACTTTTTCAAATGGCATAGCGAGAAAGAGAAAATACACAATAGAGAAAGCGGTGTATATTTTTATGAACGAGAGATTTGGTGGGCTAGTCTGGGTTTGAATATTGGATACGAAGAAGACGGTAAAAATGAAAAGTTCGAAAGACCGATTTTGGTTTTAAAAAAATTCAATAAGTATATTTTATGGGCATTGCCGTTAACAAGCAAAAATAAGGAAAGTAAATATTACTACCCATTCGAATTTAAAGGAGAAAAATATTCGGTCATTTTATCTCAGCTAAGAATTATCAGTAGCAAGAGGTTATTAAGGAAATTAGGCCAGATGCCCGAAGATGATTTCTCTAAAATTAGAGAGTCAATAAGAAAGCTTGTATAAAACGAAACCCCTTCTTGCGAAGGGGTTTCTCGGAGGCCGAAGCCCATTTATAAAGATATTGTAACAAGTAGGCAGTCAAAGTCAATAGCTCAAAAATAAAGGGAATAATATATATTATGCGAGCGAGCATCGAAATACAAAAGGAGATATAAACAAAAGAGCCGCGAAGCGCGACCCTTTTTAATGACATTATCAGTATAGTAATAAGCCGACTAAAGTCAAGAAAAAGTGCTTAATCACAAACCCTGACCCGAAACTAATGGGGTCAGGTATCATTAATTTGAGGCATCAGCCACGACCCAACCACCTCAAATCCGCCACCGCTATAACCTCAAAAAATCCTTACACTGATTGCAGGTTTGGGGCATAAAAATGGACAGGATTTTTTATGCCATTCACCTTACGAGGGAGGGGGTAGGCATTCCTTGGATTAGTTAAGAAATAAAAGTAGAATTAAGAGAATGAATTCTATGCCATCGAAAAATAGCGATAATAAAAATATCTGCTATATATAAGTCATCGGGCATCCGAAAGGGAATAAAACAGCCTCCGCGAGGAGGCTGTTTCTTGGATATATAGCCCTAACGGTTCAAGGAACCGAAAGATAGTATTAGTATACCAATTTCGGCCCTTGTGTCAATGATACCCTACTGATGTAAAAGGGCTCATACACCTGTATCCCAAGCTCTTGGGCGAGAACAAAAAAATGCGGAAAGCTCGAAGCTTTCCGCATTTCGCGAAAGGGGTTGCCGCGCGGTTACGCGGCGGGGCGGTAGCGCAGAACCGTGGGGCTCACCCGCACCGCCGTCTTGATCCTGTGGGCTACGCACGGGAGTGCGATGCGCCTTGAGGGATACCGATCCCGCTGGCTCAAGGGAATCATGCTCGGCCCCGCAGGGTCGGCGACCATCTCAATGGGGACATACCCCTTTTGGGCGGGGTCCCGAAGCGGGTCGGGGGGCGAAGCCGTCATCGAATTCCATGCCGAACAGTTCGTCGGCCTGCATTTCGCCACCGGTCAGTGCCGCACACGGGCACTTCAGATCCTTTCCGCAATAAAGTACTTTCGCCATGGCTAACCTCCTTGGGGTTATTAGGGAAGCAATAAAATATACTGTTTTTAATCTATCATGTATTTGTATATTTGTCAAGTGCTTCATTGACAAACCACATAGGTGATGTCATATTTATGGCAGGTGGGCCATGATGGTCCTATGAGATAACAACGCACATTGAGGAGGAGGAGAAAGTGGTAGAAAATAATACGGCGGCATCGTTGGCAGAGAAGCGCGAGCCCGGCAACATGGAAAACTATGTCGCGGAGGGCAACGGGTTCAAGTGTAAAACCTGCAAAGGGGTTGTGATGGGCGCGGTAGTGTTGCACCCCATTCATTTGCGCAGTATGCCCGGAGTCGGTTTTGGCCAGTGCCAGCGCGAAACGGTACCCTATTGCCCGAACTGCGAAACGAAGCCTGACTCTTGTGGCGCTCCCGTTTACGAATAATAGACAGGGAGGTAACTCCTCTGGTGTATAAGCCCGTCGCGTCTTCGGACCGCTGACGGGCTTTTTTTATGTAGCTTTATTTGGATTGGCGTGGCTATCGAGAACCGATTTCCATATAATGAAAACATATGACCGAGCCTACTAATAAACTGCTTTCGTTCTATGGCAAACACATCGACGAACACGGTTCCGGTCCGCGCGCGGTGGGGTGGGGGAGTAGCGGGTCGCAAAAAGTGCGATTTAAGGAACTGTGCGAAATAGGGGATCTGAACAATTGCTCCGTACTCGATGTCGGGTGCGGTTTGGGCGACCTGTACACATATCTTTTCGAGCGGTATGACGGAATGGAATACACGGGCATAGATATCAATCCGCGCTATGTGGAGCGCGCACGGGAGGCGCACCACGAAGCCCATTTTGAGGTTGCGGATTTTGGAACGTATGAAGGGAAAAAGTTTGACTATGTACTTGCATCGGGTGCGTTCTCAGTAAAGATTCCGAATTATAGGGAAGTGTATTTCAAGAATATCAAGAAAATGTTCGCCATGGCGCGCAAAGGGGTTGCGTTCAATATGCTTGATAAGGAACACCATCCCGATGATGAATCATATGCCGCCTATGCGGTAGCCGAGGTCCGCAATTTTTGCCTTTCCTTTGCCGACAATGTAATTATACGACACGACTATCTTCCGCACGATTTCACGGTAATTTTAAAAAGACACTCCAGTTGAATGTGCTTTAATAGGCAGAAACCGGCATGGTATGGTATACTTAAACCACTATGGAAAAGAATGAGGCAATGAAGCAGGAGACGCTTGATTTTTTGAAGGATCACGTCATTGCGGTAGTAGCGACGACAGATAAAGACAACAGGCCGAACGCCGCAACGATCCTCTATCATATTGATGACAATATGAACTTCTTTTTTATGACCCGCAGGCAAACGCGGAAATACGAGAACATTATGGCGAACCCGCGCGTGGCCATTGTGGTCGGCATGGGCGATGGTCCCGGCACGGTGCAGGCCGAAGGCGAGGCGCGTGTAATGAAGGATGGTTTGGAAAAGTTTTTTGAAGAAATAAAAGAGAATAAGATGCTGAAGGAAATGTACTACGGCCCATTTTTGATGTTGCCGGGAGTGGATTTGGAAGTGATCCGGGTGCGCATCGATTGGATGCGTTATCTGCACTTGAATGCGGATACGCAGACGGAGGACTATTATAGAATTGTCGGTTAAGCAAACGAATGACATGAAAGTTTTATTTCCAAGAACGCAAAAAATCGACCTTTCGCCGATAAAACAGATAGAATTGATGGCGTCGCAGATCCCCGACGTTATTTCTTTGGCGCAAGGCATTCCGTCGTTCGATACGCCGGAGGTTGTCAAAAAGGCAGCCATCAAGGCGCTGAACAAAGGGCTGGTCGCGAAGTATTCATTGACTTATGGATTGCCCGAGTTGCGCGAGACCATCGAGGAAAAGCTCGCGGAGGAGGGAATGTATTACGATTTTGAAAATGAAATAGTGGTAACGGTAGGTTCAATCGAAGCGATCACGGCATCATTGGTAACGATCATAGACGGCAAAAAGAACGAAATCGTTCTTTTTTCGCCGAGCTATGCGTCGTACGCGGAAGCGGTAAAGGTTGCCGGAGGCAAGCCGGTATTTGTGAATCTCGATGAAAAGAATGGCTGGAGCGTAGACTTTGGCTCCTTGGAAAAAAAGATCACGGCCAATACGGCGGGGATCCTGTTCGCGAACCCTAACAATCCTACGGGAACGGTCATGGGAAAGGAAACGCTGTTGCGCATAGCCGAGCTCGCGGAAAAGAAAAAGTTTTACATCATTACCGATGAGGTATATAAGGATTTTTTGTACGGCGAATACGAGGGGAAGTCTTTGTTCTCCTTGGCGCAAGTTCCCGAGTTGCGCAAGCGGGTCATTCGTGTATTTAGTTTATCGAAGGCCTATGCCATGACCGGTTGGCGCATCGGGTTTGTGCATAGCGATGAAGAAGTGATCAAAGAGATCGTAAAGGTGCACGATGCATTGGTTACGTGCGCGCCGGTCATCTCGCAATATGCCGCCATGGCCGCACTCGATTTCGCAGATAAAGATATTGAGCGATTTCGTGAAGAATATGCGCGCCGTAGGGATATTACCATGGCGCATCTTGATGAACTTTCGGAATTCTTTTCCTACGAAAAGCCAAACGGAGCATACTTCGTATTTCCCAAGTTGTTGCCCAAGCGGGATTCGTGGCAATTCGCGCATGACCTGCTCGAAAAGGCGGGCGTTGCCGTGGTGCCGGGGGTCGCATTTGGTCCGAACGGCGAAAGTCACATCCGCATTTCATTCGGACGGACGGAAAAGGATATAGACAGGGCATTTGAGCGGATAAAAACGTATTTTCGAAAGGGGAGCGTGTAGTATTGTTATTCCGTCCCCCGTATTGTCATTCCCGCGAAGGCGGGAATCCAGTATTATATAGATTCCCGCCTTCGCGGGAATGACAGGAAGAGGCGTAATGAATAAGAATCTTTATGATGATCGCAAAACGAACAACTCAATGTATCCTGAAATGGCTCGCAAAGGCACATATCGCCAAAACGAAGCCATATGTCATCGTGATTGCGGGTACGACCCGACGCGCATGGATAAAGGAAGCGGTGGAGCGCGCGTTACTTGAACGCAATACGCTGGTTCGCTCGAATAAAAAGCATTTCAATGCGGAACTTGGGTTGCCGTTGTCCATTTTGGGCCTTCCATCAGGGGAGGGGGATGTGCGCGAATGGATAAAAGTACTATGGCATGCATTCAAAATGGCAGCGGATTTCAGAAAGAAGACGATAGGCAGGGAGCGCATAGAACATCTTGTGCTTGAGTTGGCAATCGATAGTCCGCGGGATATGGATTATTTGTTGAGCATCGTAAAGCCGAACATGGTGGTCATGACGACGGTGACTATGGTTTATGCGGAACAATTCGAAACCATGGACAATGTTGCGCGTGAATTTGAGGTGCTCGCCGCCGCGCTCCCGTGGAACGGCATATTGGTGCTGAATGCCGACGACGGTCGCATCCGCGAGCTTTCGCATGCGTACAAGGGTAAGACGGTAACCTATGGGTTTGCCGAGGACGCGCAGTTTAGGGCGGTCGATGCCCGCAGAACGGAAACGGGGGAGGAGTTTCGCTTCGAGGTAAAGCGCAAGGATCTTGAGTCGTATCGCAAAAAGATCAACAGGTTCGGCAAGCATCATATCTATGCGGAACTGGTCCGTGAAATAGTACTGGACAATTTCAAGGCCCAACCAAAAGATTTCTTCAACCGCATGGCAAAGGGGCTGTTGGATAGGGGGTGAAATGATGGAGGATAAAAAGTGGGCTGGATTTTAATGTGTTTTTATGATATAATATAAAAATGAAAACGCTTGATAAGAAATCGCTGTTTTGGGATGTTCGCGATATCGATCCGCAAAAAAATGCACGGTTTGTGATCGAGCGGATCTTGGCGTTTGGCGACTTGGACGACTTTAAATGGTCGGTAGACAGGTACGGAGTGGAAGCGATCAAGGACGTATGCGCGCACAGTAAGGTGCTTGATAGAAAATCGGCATCGTTTTGGAACAATTATTTTCGTCGAAACGCATAATGATGCATACAGAATCAATCCACGAAGAAACAAAGAAGGTATTGGAACTATTGTCGGCGAGCGGTGTCATCGACGGTTTTTATTTAGCGGGCGGGACTGCGCTGGCAATACAGCTCGGGCATCGGGAATCGATCGATCTTGATTGGTTTTGCAGTGCAGGTTTCTCGAACGAACAGCTGATATCCCGCTTGGCGAAGCTGGGCGTTTTTTCGCTCACGAGCGAAGATGTTGATACGGTGCATGGCGTGCTCAATGGAGTGAAGGTCAGCTTTTTGAAATACGACCACGGGCAACTGTTTCCATTTGTCGAGTTTGATGGCGTGCGAGTGGCGGACGAGCGCGATATAGCGGCAATGAAGATCAGCGCCATATCGTCACGCGGAAGCAAAAAGGATTTTATTGATCTGTATTTTCTGATGCAAAAATATCACATAACTGAATTGCTTGTGTTGTTTGAGCGGAAGCATAGCGGCATTCAATATAACATGCTGCACATTTTGAAAAGCTTGGATTTTTTCGATAGCGCGGACGATGACCCGATGCCAATCATGCTCAAGCCGGTTGAATGGCCGGAGGTTAAACGGGCGATCGAGCGGGAGGTGGACGGCTATATTGCAAAATATAGGAAGTAGGCCCAACCAAAAGATTTCTTCAATCGCATAGCAAAGGGGCTGTTGGATAGGGGGGGTGAAATAACGGAGAATGCAAAACGCCGCCGGATTTCCGGCGGCGTTTTGCTATGCGTTAAGAAAATAAAAGGTTTGACAAATATTATAAATAGTGCATAATCTATCCAGATAGCAAAATTACAGGCCTTAAAAAATAAATAGCGGAAGGGAGAAGACCATGACAGATGAGCTCGGGAAGTTTATCAATCGGAGGGTTGTTTCAGAGCTGGAAAAGAAAGGTGTGACCGAGGCGGATATCAGCTTGGTCGCGGAAAAGGGTGAAGTGTTGGTAGTCGACATATTCGTTGACGCCTTCTTGAAATGTCTCCGGCAGGTCAAGAATGCATTCCGCATTATGACTGGAGGCACCCGCACGACTAATGAGGTTGTTGCCGCCGGCAACTACGACTGGAAGGACGACATGGTCAACGGGGAGAATTTCCCTATGCGGTCCATGCCCGAAGGACCCCGCGAGATCGTATTCCTGGAATTCGATCACGACCCCAGTTCCGAGGAAGTGCTTGCGGAAGCGGAGAGGCAGGGGCTGGAGCGTCCCCGGTACGAAGATGCACTATTCTTTGGTGAGCAGCATCCCGAGGAACAGCGCAAAGGCCCGATCGTGTTTCTGCACGAATCGTGGCAGTTCCCGCACGGCAACCTGCTCGTGCTGGTGCTCGTCTGCGTTGGCCGGCGCCGCAACCTGTTCTTGGACTCCTTCGGCGACCGGTGGGCTCGGCGGTGTCGGTTCGCGTTCGTCCGCAAGTAACTTGGATTCTGAGAATCTTGTGCCTTGTCGGGCACTTGGACCCTTGAAATCTTTCTACGGCCCTCGCTATGCGAGGGCCTTTTTTGTTAGAGAGCAAATATTTTTTGTATTATTGCACAATTATACTATATTTAGTACAATTAAATCATGGGAAGAAAAATAGCATCCATTCCAATAGAGAAATTAAGGGAACTGTATATCGATAAATACTTATCATCCTATGAAATCGGGGAGCAATTTAATTGTTCGGATGCTACCATTAGAAATAAATTAAAAGAGGCGGGAATCAAATTGCGATCAGGCGGTAGGAAAAAGTTCAAATATAAAAAATATTCCTTCGCGGGGAATGATACGATAAAGGCATATATGGTTGGGTTCAGAATCGGAGATCTAAACGTATATCGGCCGAGCGTCAATTCGAGAATATTAGTGATAAGGTGCCATACGACCATATTACATCAAGTAGATGTTATAAAATTTTTATTCGGTAAATATGGGAAAGTGGAGGATGCAATAGGGAAAACCGGATCATATCACGTTAATGTTTATTTGGATCAATCATTTGATTTTTTAGTGAGTAAAACAGAAATACCCCAATGGATAAAGGAGGGGGATTCTGCCGTTAAGTGGTCATTTATAGCGGGGTATGTAGACGCCGAAGGGTCTTTTAAGCTAAATCAAGGCAAGGGGCGATTTAAGATAGATGCGTACGATTACTTTATTTTGGAATGGATTGATGAATTTTTGCAAAATAAGCAGATCAATGGTAAGTTTAGGCGAATATGCGAGAAGGGGGAGCTTAAGTACGCATCCTATATATGGAAGGATGACCTGTGGAGATTGGAAGTAAATTCTGCGCATTGCTTGGAGCGGTTTATACAAGGGATGATGCCATATCTCTTACATGTCGATAGAATAAAAGATGCTAAAATAGTATTAGAGAATATCAATGAACGAAAAAAACGGGGGACAATTAAGTCATATTAGAAACTTTGCGATAATAGCCCACATAGATGCGGGAAAGTCCACACTGGCTGACCGTCTTTTGGAGATCACCAAGACCGTGGAAGTGCGCGACATGAAGGCGCAATTTTTGGATCAAATGGATCTTGAGCGCGAGCGGGGCATTACCATAAAAATGGCTCCGGTGCGCATGGACTATGTGAGTCAGCGCGATGGGAAGAAATATATATTGAATCTCATCGACACGCCGGGTCACCCCGACTTTGCGTATGAAGTATCGCGCGCATTCAAGGCGGTTGAAGGCGTCATTTTGTTGGTGGACGCAACGCAGGGCATACAGGCGCAGACCTTGGCGAATTTTGAAATGGCAAAAAAGGCGGGCGTCAAAGTGATCGGCGCATTGAACAAGGTGGATATGAATCCGCCGCAGCTTGAAACGGTATTGTTGGAAACAGCACAGCTGTTGGATTGCCCGCTTGAAGATATATTTAGAATATCGGGAAAGACCGGAACGGGCGTGCAGGAACTGCTCGAAGAAGTAATCGTGAAACTTCCGCCTCCGAAGGAGTGGGAACAAGGATCGAAAGAACAAAAGGCCGAATCCACGGCAGGAAGGGCGGCGTTGGTGTTCGATTCGGTATACGACGACCACAAGGGCATCATCGCATTTGTGCGAGTGTTTCATGGCGAGTTTGCAGGCAACCAAGATACGAAGCTGGTGGCGACGAACGTGAAGATCAAAACAAAGGAGGTGGGCTACTTTCAGCCGAAAATGAAAGCAGCGGCGAAGATAACGAAAGGGGAGATCGGATACATCGCGACCGGCATCAAGGATCCGGACAAGCTGAAGATCGGCGATACGATCGGGGATACCGATTTGGGAGGGTATCAGGAACCGCAACCGCGGGTGTTTGTTTCGTTCTTTCCGGAAGACGGCAGCGAATACGAAGAACTAAAAAAATCGTTTCAAAAATTGAAATTGACCGACCCGGCGCTCAAGACCGACCCTGATTATAACGATGTATTGGGCCGAGGCTTTAAAGTGGGCTTTTTGGGCAAGCTGCATTTTGAGATCATTTCGCAGCGATTGGAGCAGGACTTCGACATGAGCACGGTAAACAGCTTCCCGTCGGTTGCGTATAAAATAAAGAAGCCGCATGGCAAGGAATTGGTGGTGATAGAAAACCCGCAGGACCTGCCGGCGGAATATGACGAAATATGGGAGCCGATGATCGAGCTGGAGATATTGGCGCCGACGGTCTATTTGGGGCCGATCATGAAGCTAAAAGAGATGTTTCGCATGGGTGAAATGCAGACGACCAACATGGTCGATCGCGTGCTCATCAAGACGCGCATGCCGCTCATGGAATTGATATCCGACTTCGACGACCAGCTGAAATCGTTGACCCATGGGTTTGCATCATTTAGTTACGAAATGTCCGAATACCAAAAGGCGGATCTTGCGCGCATCGACGTGATGGTCGCAAAAGATATGGTGGTTGGTTTGTCGCGCATTTTGCCGAAGAAAGACATAGAATATGAGGCGCGGCAAATGGCAATACGTTTGAAGGACTTGTTGCCGCAACAACAGTTTGCGCAGGCCATTCAGATCACAACGGGAGCGAAGGTCATCGCGCGCGAAACGATAGCCCCGATGCGCAAGGATGTGACGGGTTATTTGTACGGTGGCGACAGAACGCGCAAAATGAAACTGTGGAAAAAGCAGAAAGAAGGAAAGAAGCGGTTGCTTTCCATGGCAAAGGTAAACGTATCCGCCGATGTGTTCAAGGAACTACTGAAGAAATAAAAGAGTTATGCGTTTTCTATCTGCGAGCCTGTGAAAATGGCGGGGCAACACATCTAATTCATGTCATTCCGGCCCACGAGCCGGAATCTCGTAAATAATCATTGAAATCCCGGGTCAAGCCTGGGATGACGGCATATGGTGCTTAGCAATTTTTAGGAGTTTATAGTGAGCTTGTCGAACTACTCGCGATTTTTTACTCCACTTTTTATAAAAAAAGTGGAAAGAGATGAGTCCGGCATCCGCCGGAAAAGTGACAAGGTGCGCCTATTGCGGTATAGTATAAAAGGCAATGAACAAATATATTACAATCGCAATATTGGCGATCATTATTGTTGTCGTTTCGGTACAAGCATTTGGATTGTTTGGCGAAGGGCGCGATATGGGCGATCAACTGCAGGCGTCCAAGGAAAAAATGGAAATGCTGAGCAGGGAAAATGAAGAACTGCAGGCGCAGATCGAATATTTTTCCCACAAAGAGAATCTTGAAAAGGAACTGCGGTCAAAATTCAATTACAAAAGACCGGAGGAGAGCATTATGATCATCACGCCCTGACAGAATCATTTTAAATCATTTATTTGCATGAAATTGAAAAAAATAGCAAAACTGACGGGAATCATCGGCGGCGGGATCATATTGGTAGGAGGAATCGTGATCGGGGTGTCCGGCATGTGGCCGGTTGCGCGCGTAGGCGCTTCGCCGATCACCTACGCATCATTCAGCGATAATTTTACAATGGCCGATCATTTTTATCGGAGTAACATCAGGATTTCCGGCACAAGTGATAGGGCGGTAAACGCGAAGGAGGTGCAACGCGATCTGCAGCGGGTGACCATGGAAAGCTTGATCGATCAGATATTGATCGATCGTGAGTTGAAAAAGCGATATACCGCAAACGATCTCGAGCGGTTGATCGCGAACAAGATGGAGGGGGTGGAGCTGACTTCGGATACGATGACGGAGGCGGTGGAGCTGATGTACGGGCTGGACGCAGAAGGGTTTACGGATTTGCTGTTGATTCCAAGGGCAAAACAAGAGATCCTTGCAGGGAATTTGTCGTTGCAGAGCGGGGCTTTCAACGATTGGCTATCGGCGCAAAGAGCAGCGGCCCACATTTTCATATTTATACCGAGTCTCCAGTGGACCGGAAGCGAAGTGTCGGTTCGATAATAAATCCATGCCCGTGAGACACGGGCATGTTTAATGGCATGATGCGCGCGATATATGACTCAAAGGAACTGTCGGTGGTGTGGGATAATCTCCGAAATAAACAGAGGGTCATTCGGGGTGCCACCGTTGCGGTTATCGCGAGTATTATTGCGGCGGTATTGCCGTATTTGTATGGACGATTGGCGGACATCGCATTGGATGCGCAGGCGAGTATCGCGCTGATGGCGACGTTGGTCGTGCTTTGGTTGGTATTGTCCATCGTGCGCGATTGGATGGATCGGAGCAGTATATTCACGGCAGAAGAGATATCGGTTGAGTTGTACGACGACCTGACCGTTGAATTCATGATGCACGTGGTGCGCTTGCCGCTCGAGTTTCATAAAAGCAAAAAGGTGGGCAAGGTCATGAGCCAAGTGGCGCGTGGAGTGGATGACATAAGTGATCTGTTCCGTGATATGTTCACGTTTTTGCCCGCGATCATCTCGTTTGTGGTGGCAAACGTCATCTTGTTGCTTGTCGAGTGGCGCTTAAGCGTCATTTTGTCCGTTGCGTGCGCCACATACGTTGCGGTAACGCTTAAGTATACGGAGCGGATAGGAAGGGAACAAAAAAGAATGCGCAAATATCGCAATGCGGCGCACGGGGAGTTGCACGAGGCTATTATGAACGTCGAGGCGATCAAGGCGACCACGAACGAGCGGTTTGAAAACACCCGGTTGCGGAAAAAGTTCAGAAAGGCAACGGACCTGTATATGCGGCATTTGGCCATTTGGCGGCGGCTGGAAGCATGGCAAGGAAACATATTGACGGTCGGATTCATTATCGTATTTTCGATGGGCGTGTGGATGCTTCGAATGGGAACGATGACGCCGGGCAAGCTTATGATGTTCGTAGGGTATATCGGCCTGTTGACCGCACCCCTCTCCCAATTGGCGAATCAATATCGACAGGTAAAAATAGGCTGGGAGTCATTCAAAAGCGCATTGGAGTATTACGAGCTGGAGCCGGAACAAGATACGGAAGGGGCAAAGCCGATCAGGGATATTCAGGGAGAGGTCATATTCGACGGAGTATCGTTCAGATACGAAAAGGGAAGAAGGATACTCGAAGATGTTTCTTTTGTGGCGCGCGCGGGTGAAACGGTTGCGGTGGTAGGGGGTAGCGGCGCAGGCAAATCGACATTGCTTAGTTTGATCAGCCGGTATTATACCCCGCAAAAGGGGCGCGTATTGATCGATGGGGTGGATATTATGGCGACAACGCTTGCATCGCTTCGTTCGCGCATAGCGATCGTGCCGCAGGAGGTCATGTTGTTCAACGCCTCCATTAAGGAAAACATCCGGTATGGAAACAGGAAGGCTACCGACGAAGAAGTGTTTGCGGCGGCCGCCGCGGCAAACGCACACGTGTTCATAGAAAAGTTTCCAAAAGGATACAATCAACCGGTAGGGGAACGCGGCGTAAAGTTGTCGACCGGACAAAAGCAGCGGCTCGCCATTGCACGCGCGATCCTGCGCGATCCGAAGATATTGATATTGGACGAAGCAACGTCGGCGCTCGATTCCGCTTCGGAAAAACTGGTGCAGGAAGCGCTGGAACGACTTACGCGCAACCGCACGACGTTTGTCATCGCGCATCGCTTGAGCACCATTAAAAATGCGAACAAGATCATCGTATTTGAAAAAGGAACCATTACGGAGCGGGGTACACATGACGAGCTGATGCAAAAGGAAGGTGGTCCCTATAGAAGATTTTGGGAGCTGCAGACATCGGCGAACAAAAAATGATCCGCGTGGGCCATTTTTTGCTCGCATTCATTTGTGCAAAGGTGTATAATGGATATACGAATATAATTTAATCAAAGGTCGCTGGATACGAATTTAGAGTGTCATCCTGAACTTAACCCTCGGCGTTGCTAACGATCCGTCAGCCGACGGAGAGCGTGCAACGTGCCGGGATGCTCGAAGCGCATAAGGTTTGCGCGCTTCAAGTGATTCGGGATCTCGTGTTCAATCAATGAGATTCCGGATCAAGTCCGGAATGACAGTACGAACACTATGAAAAAACAATACATATGCATGCTCGCAGGATGTGTGGCATTGCTCGGATCGGTTGCGCTGGTGCACGCGCAAGCGCCTGCTTCGGCGGCCGGAACGGCCACTTCGACAGCGGCGGCAAAAAGAGCGCGATTACAGGGGGCGGTTACCGCCATGGAGCGCAATTTTGAGGTTAGGATAACGGGTCTCGAAAGTCTTGCCGGGCGCATTCAAACGCGCATCGCGAAGGTGCAGATAAGCGGAGGGGATATGACAGCCGCCAGTGTCAAACTCGCAGCGGCGCAAACATTGATCGGCGAAGCGAAGGCGGAATTGGCGAATTTGAAAAAGGCCGATACGACGATGGTCGCCGCGGCAAGACCGGCAACGGCATTTGGTAATGTAAAGAACAGGTTTGCCAAAAATGTCACGACAAAGATAAAGGCGGCCCATGCGGCGCTGGTCGAAACCATTGTCATCATGAAGGGTCAAGGGGCTTCGGGCTCGGCAACATCAAGCGCTCCGACAGTTCAATAATCAATAAAAAAATAGATCATGGATAATTTTGAGATGGACAAAAATACCATGCCGGCAGCGGAAGGGTCCGCATCGGCACAACCGCCGGTAGTAACGCCGGCCCCGGCACCCATGCCGGCCGCTGCACCCGCAGAGCCGACTCCAGTGGTTCCGCCGATGTCGCAGCAACCTACGACTCCGTCTATGCCGAGCGAGACGATCGCTCCAATGGCGCGGCCGGTAGAGCCGGCTGTACCGCAGACGAGCATGTATATGGAAACGCCGATTGAACCGATAATGCGACCGATAGATCTTTCGGCACATGAAGGAACGACACCGCAGGCAAGTGCATCAATGGATGAAGGAAAAAAGAAATTGATCATTATTACCATTGTTATTGTTGCAGGGTTGGCCGCTGGGGTAGGCGGGTTCTTCGCATGGAGGATGATGGGCGCTCCGACGGAAGAGATTCCGGTAACGGAACAGATGACGCCCGAAGCGGTTACTCCGCCGGTTGCGGTTCCGGTGCTTGAGGTTGATGACATATCGGTCATCGAAAAAGAACTCAACGCGTTTACCGCAACGGATATCGACAAGGAGGCGAAAAGTAGCCTTGATGCGATAAACGCGGAACTCTAAGTTTGTTGCGTTGAAAACACCGATAGTGTATACTGTAATGGTATGTTAAAGAACCGCCTGTGAGGGGCGGTTTTTTTGCGGCTATGGGAGTTTGACAAGATTTATAATTATGTGTATGGTATCGCCAGTTGTTAAACAATTTTTATTGACCAAACGGGGGGTGTGAGTATGAAGAGAATCTTGGTAGTCGATGATTCGTTGTCTATGCGGGAGTTCTTGGCACTGCTATTGCTGTCGAAGTTCAAGGACATTGGTATCGAGGTTACGATGGCCAGTGATGGCTGGACGGCATTCGACGCGATCAGCAAAAGCGAATGCAAATTTGACCTCGTGTTAACCGACAACAACATGCCGGGGATGTTCGGCTCGGAACTGGTGGTTGCGGCGCATGACAGCGGCTGCACGACCCCGTTCATTATGGTTACCGGGGACGAAAAGGACCAAATTCCGCCTGTTGCTCGGAGATTATTGAAGGAAGTAGTGAGTAAGCCGTTTGACATCGATTCGTTTTGCGTATTGATCAGGAAAACACTGCAGTGATCTGCAGCCTGCCCACAAAAAAGCCCCCGTTTTCGGGGGCCTTTTATTTCAAAATGTTATTTTGAAAGCTCGGTTTCCATGAACGAGATCCAATCCTGGGTCTCTTTTTTGTTTGCGGCAAGCTTGGCCATCTCGTCGAGAATGTGCTTGTGCTGCTCTTCTCCGTACTTCTTTTGCAAATATGCTTCGGTGAGTTCGATGCGGATCAGGGACTCCATCGCATTGTCCAGGAACTCCCGCACTATTTCTTGTTTGGTTTTCATAGGTTTTTAGTATAGCCGAAAACGGCCATTTTGCAAATCGAATAATGGTGCGTAAGCGGGAAATATAAGGCATTGTCATTCCGACCGTATCCGTCAGCTGACGGAGGAGTGGAGGAATCTGTTTTTGACTGCAGACCCCTGCTCCCCCCCCCGCTGGCTGGCTGATATGCCTCCGCACGGTTGACAAGCTATGGGTGATAGAAATGGCATTTTTTGGGGATTTGTTGTAGGAGTAGGTTGTAGGTTGTCGGTTGTTGGTTTACAATTGGATAATATGTTGAAGATATACGATCCGATAAGCAAGAAAAATAGGGAATTCGAAGCGATTGACCCGGAAAAGGTTGGTCTCTACGGGTGTGGCCCGACCGTGTATGACCATGTGCATGTGGGCAATTTGCGGGCCTACGTGTTTGTTGACCTGTTGAAGCGGTACTTGCAGTATGGTGGGTACGATGTGCGGCATGTTATGAACATTACCGATGTGGACGACAAGACCATCAAAGGAAGTCGTGCGGCGGGTAAAACGTTGAAGGAGTTTACTGAAAAATATTTGGCGGCGTTTCTGGAAGATCTCGAGAAGCTGAACATTGAACTTCCGGATGTGATGCCCAAGGCGACCGACCATATCGAAGAAATGGTTGCGCTCATAGAGCGTCTGTTGGAAAAGGACTATGCGTATCGTGTCGATGATTCGGTCTATTTTCGCATTGCAAAATTTCCGAAGTACGGAGAGTTAGTGGGGCTGGAAAAGCAGGAACTGAAGAAAGATGCCGAAGGACGTCTCGGCAATGCGGATGAATATGGAAAGGAAGAGGCAAATGATTTTGTGCTGTGGAAGGGCTATCGCGAAGAAGATGGCGATGTGTATTGGGATACCCGCATAGGCAAGGGCAGGCCGGGCTGGCATATAGAATGCTCGGCAATGGCCATGAAGTACCTAGGGGAAACATTCGACATCCATTGCGGCGGCGTCGACCTGATGTTCCCACATCATGTGAACGAAATAGCGCAGTCGGAGGCGGCAACAGGGAAGACGTTTGTGAATAATTGGATGCACAATGCACATGTGATCATCGACGGGCAGAAAATGTCCAAATCGCTCGGCAATGCATATACCGTGCGGGACTTGATGGAAAAAGGATATGATCCGCTGCTTTTGCGCATGATCCTATTGAAGACGCATTATCGCACGGTGATCAATTTTACCCTTGACGATTTTGCGCAGGTGCGGGCAATGGCCGACAGGTTCGAGGAGTTCATGTTGCATATAGACAATGTGATCAATGTCGAATACAACGAAGTCGACATCGAGGCGCTGATCGTGGAGTATCGTGGCAAGTTCATTGAAGCGATGGACGACGACCTGAATATCAGCGGGGCTTTTGCGGCGGTGTTTGATTTTATGAATGCGGTCAACGGGTACATGGACGAGCTTAACACCGAGCAAGCGAAGAACATAAAGATATGTATGTTTGAAATTGATGAGGTACTCGGATTTATTCGGGAATTATATGATCGATATCGCATGGAATTGACCAAGCGGATAGACGAAGCAAATGCGGATGAGCTGGTAAAGCAACGCAACGAAGCACGCAAGGCCGGCGATTATGCGAAAGCGGACGAGATTCGGGATACATTGACCAAGCACGGGATTGAATTAAAAGACGGAACCCACGGGACGATCATCGCTCTTATCAAACTTTGAATTACGAAACTCGCTTTGTCATTCTGAACTTGACCCTCGGCGTTGCTAGTGAGTGAAGCGAGCGTGCAACGTGCCGGGATGCTCGAAGCGCATAAAGTTTTCGCGCTTCAAGTGTTTCAGAATCTGATTGATGTCGCTGAAAGATCCTGAAATAAATTCAGGATGACAGTGCTATTGTAAAGCAGTAAATGGAGTTTCGTAATCCAAAGTATTAAATAAAAAATATCCGCCATTCGGCGGATATTTTTTATAGCAGTTGAGCGGCGTGGATGATAAGGAAAATGCCGGCCACATTGAGAAAGAACACAAGAAGGATAAACTTCCATTGTTTGACATGGGAAAGTCCGAGGATACTCACGCCGACTTCGTCGGGGAATGGCGATGCCACGATGATGGCGCCGATGATCGGCGTAAGCCATAGGAAATACGGGGTATGAAAGAGCTGATACAGGGTAGTGGAGCCTTCAAGCTTTTTGAAAAGCGGCTTTAGCTCTTCGGTAATGCCATCGCGAACGAATCGAAAGAGAAGAAAATCGCCCGCGACCGATCCGATGCCCGCGGCCAATGCAATCGTAAGCGGGGAGTAGATTGCGGTGAATTCGTATAGAATGGCGAGCGCCGGCGCGACGGTAAAGGTAAATACGTAAAACATGCCGACGATAAACATGCCCGGGTATCCCCATGTGCCGACATTAGTAACGATGTCATGTACAAATTGTGTTTCGGCAATAAAAAAGAAAAGTACAAGGCTCGCAGCCAACAGTCCGGTATTGCGGTATTTCCATGCGCGATAATAGGCAATCGGATGGGGAAGGTGGACATTCATGGGTGTATGCACAAGTATACTACGAACAGACCGGGAGGAAAAGGAAGCATAAAAAGCCCTCGCGGGCTCTTTATGGTGCCGTGATCACATCGTTTGTCCCGATGCAGGCATTTCGGCGGAGCAGACTTTGCAATCCTTTTTGTGGGTTGCTGCGACTGCGATGGCGGAAAGGCCAACGAGAATGTAGATGATGCGGGATGGGATGGCTTCTTGGCTTCCGAACAGCAGCGTGCCGATATCCCACTTGAATATTCCGACCAAGAGCCAATTAAGGCCGCCGATCACGAGCAATGCAAATGTGACGTAGTGGAGTACTTTCATGGTAGCAACAAACAACGAACAACTGGCTACCGACAACAATCATTATACGCGCGTTGGTATATTGCGTTGTGGGTTATAGGTTATAGGTTGTCGGTTATTTTGCCGACCTTTTATGTAAGTATATCACGGGACGGGGAAAAGGAGTATAATAAGAGAAAGGTCATTAATATATTCATAAACAATATGGAAAGAAAAGAAGATATGTGTGGCATGTGCGAGGGAAGTGCATGCGGGCAGTGTGCTATGTGCCCAATGCAGGAAGAAGACAGCCGGTGCGGCATGGGGTGTCAGCAAATGTACGGCATGCGATGCGGTGGGAGACATTTCCTGCTGCGTTGGGTCCTTGGCATATTAATCCTTGCGGCTGTGTTCGGCGCGGGCCTCAAGCTCGGCGAGTTCAAAGAGCGCGCATTGGGCGGCAGCCATGGCGGGCGCATGATGGAACGCAATTTCGACAGAATGTCGGGCTCCGGCATGATGCAGTACCGCGACGATGTCGATGCGTACTATCGCTCCGGCATGATGCGCGGAGCGGGAGCTGGTATCCCAACAGCTCCAGTTCAATAAGAACAAAAAACAGCCCCTTGCGTGGCTGTTTTTTGTGGACTATTTGGGTTGCTCGAATGGGAATAGTTCAAACCCTTCTTCGCCATACAGCTCTTCGTTAAAGAACTTGATCGTCGTGGGGCGTATCTTGTACGCGCGTGATTTAAGGATCTTATTGCGGAAGTTATTAATGCTGATGATCGCCTCCATACCCGGATTCGTAGAGTTCCACAAATTAATGATCGCATCGAATTGTTCAAGCATGGTGACGTCCTCCACAGTCCCTTTTATTTGTGCGCCGATCTTTTTTGTGCTTACGACCTGATGCGAATCGGCGATGACGCAGGCAACGCGGGGATTTTTTGCGATATTGGTGCAGTGTTCGCTATCGGGTTCGCTGATAAAATAAAAACTAAAATCCCCGTCAACGGCAAAGTAGACGGCGCAGTTTGCAGGGGCCTCGCCATAGGTGGCAAGCGACATGAGATTTTGCGACTTCAGGTATGCGAGAAGAGATTCCTTGTTTGCCATTGTTATGATAATAGCATAAAAGCGGCGACGAAATAAAATGCGCAAAAATGCTCGTTATGCGATGAGCGAGCTCGCGAGCGAATTTTACGGGGCAGGGGGGTAGGGATTTGAACTCATCCCGGCCTAGTACCTATCTTTGATAATGGAACTACGTCCAAATTGCTTGCTTTTGCTTATCTTGACCAGTATACTAACTGTACTGGTCAAAATATGATTAATTTGACCAGTAGATATAAGAATATATGCTTAAAGACGTAATATTAAAGCAAAAATTAGAAAAAGAGCGATTTCTGGCACTCGAATATATCCCGCGGACAAAGGATGATTTCGGGAAGAAATGGTTGGACTCCAATTTAATCAAAGTAATTTTGGGGCCAAGGCGGGCAGGGAAATCAATATTCGCCCTCATGCTTTTAAAAGGGCGCCCATTTATGTACTTCAACTTTGATGATGAAGTACTCTCGAGCGTTGGCGGGATAGTAACAGATGAGCTTATGGGGAAATTGCATTCCGTGTATGGTGATGTGAAAAATATTTTATTTGATGAAATTCAAAATTTGCCGAATTGGGAACTTTTTGCGAATCGACTACATAGAGAAGGTTATAACTTAATATTGACCGGATCGAATGCTCACATGCTCTCAAAGGAGCTTGCGACTGCGCTTACGGGTAGGCATATCCCCATAGAAATATTGCCGTTTGATTTCAACGAGTTTTTGAAGGCTAAAAAATTTAATATAGACTCCGAATATGGTTCTTTGCCGGAGAAACACGGCGAACTCCTAAGTCTCATGGAAGAATACCTGATAAGTGGAGGATTCCCGGAAGTAGTGGTTAGTGGCCTTGATCATCGCGATTACCTGGGGATACTTTTTGACTCGCTTATTTTTAAAGATGTAGTAAAAAGACATAGGGTCAAATTTTCAACGCAAATAGGGAATTTGGGGTTGTATATGGTAAATAATTTTGCAGGTTTGTATAGCTTGCGAAAAGTGCAGGATATACTCGGACTAAAAAGCATTTCAACAACGGAGAAATATACAAAATATTTAGAAGAGGCGTACTTGATATTTTCGTTGCTTCGCTATTCCACAAAGGCAGTACAAAGAATAAAATCTCCCAAAAAAGTATATGCCATCGACAATGGATTTATAAGCGCAAAAGCAATTCAGCATTCTCCGGATAAGGGCAAACTTATGGAGAATTTGGTCTTTACCGAGCTTGTGAAGCGTGGAGTCAAGCCTAATCATGAACTGTTTTATTATAAGACGCGAAATGATCGCGAAGTCGATTTTGTTGTTAAGGAGGGTATTGAGGTAAAAGAACTGATACAGGCATGTTACGGAACAAGAAATAAGGATACGGAAGATCGCGAAGTGAAGGCATTGGTTGAGGCGGGTCACGAATTGAATACTAAAAAGCTAACGATACTGACGTGGGATGAGAAACGTGAAGTTGAGAAGGACGGGATGATTATACGGATAAAACCACTATGGGAATGGCTTATTGAATCAAATAGAGAATAAGTATGGTTATGCCAAAAGAACACAGCACTAAAACTAAAAAGGAGGCGCACTACAAATGTGCTCATTGTGGAGATGAGATTTATTGGAATACCCAAAAGAAACTTACTGCATGTAAATGTAAGGCGATTTATGTTGATGGGTGTGATTATTATGTACGGGTTGGTGGGAACGAAGGGGATTACAAATTGATTCACAAATAATATATGATATGGCAAATAAAAAAGAAATAAGAAAAAAAGAATTCGAAAATCTTATAGTATGGGAAGTAGATTACTTTGAGTGTCCATTTATTTTTAAAGGGGATGATGGTCTGAATATAAAGGCAGCAACGTTAGCATTCGCGGATGGCGCATCGCATTTTTTAATGGGCACTAAGGTGTATTAATGTCTTAATGGTCTTAATGGGGTCAGGTACCTTTAATTTATAAACACGCCACGTAAAACAAATTTGTGAAAAAATTTGTCACGTGGCCCTCGTAAAATATCCACGTGACAATCCTCATGGCTTGCCCTGTGATAACACAAATAAACCGCCCAAAGGCGGTTTATTTGTGTTATTTTACGGGGCTGGGGGACAGGGATTCGAACCCCGATAGGCAGATCCAAAATCTGCAGTCCTACCCTTAGACGATCCCCCAAAATTTACTTGCCAGCCCATTCTACCATGCCAATGGTCCATCCTGCAAATAGTACGAATAATTTAAAATTTCAAATTATAAATTTAAAATTTATCCATGTGGATAAAGGGCATTGCAGTAAAAGGCGCGAAAGGTGGTATAATAAATGCATGAATAAATATATCATTGTAATCATGGCGACGATGCTGTTTGCGGCAAATGCATCGGCACAAGAAGCGACCACTACGCCGGCCGCTGCTGTCGAAACGACGACGGCTGCTCCCGTTCCGCCGGTACGAAGAACGTTGATCCGGGATACGCTGGATGCAGGTAGGACATTGAGGCAGGGTACGGTTCGCAAGGCGGAAGAAATAAGAAATGAGCTTCGCGAAACAAATGAAGCGACCCGCGAAGGAGCGCGCACGGTGCAGGAGGGCATCCGGCTGGAGTTGCAGCAAAAGCGCGAAGATATCCGCGGTGGTGTTGCGACGTCATCGCGTGAAGAGTTGCGCAAGACCATGGAAGAACAGCGCGAAACGGTAAAGCAAAAGATGGAGCAGGTGAAAAAAGAAGTGGAAGTGCGTCGTGAGGAGTTTAAGCGCACAATGGAAGAACGACGCGAAGAAGTAAGGCATACGATTGAAGCGCGACGCGAAGAACTGAAAACGAAGCTCGAAGCGATCCGCGATGAAAGAAAGCGTACTGCAGTAGAAAAGATCGACAAGCAGTTTGAAGAGATCAATGCAAATAGGCTCGAGCATTTTTCCAACGCGGTGGATCGGTTGGAGAAAGTATTGCAAAGCGTCGAATCGCGGGCCGCAAAGGCGGAGGAGGCAGGAAAAGATGCCGTAGGCGTAAAGGAGGATATTGCATCGGCGGAAACGGTCATTGCGGCGGCACGTGCGGCTATCGTAGCGCAGTCGACAAAGACATATGTACCGACGATCGACCAGGAAAGCGAGTTGCTCGCCGATGTGGGTGAAACGCGACAGGCGTTGCAAGCGGATCTGAAGGTTGTGCAGGATGCGGTGCGCGCGGTACAAGAGGCTATTCGTAAGGCAGCCACCGACCTGGCAAAAATCCCCGGCGTGAACACGGTCGACGCTCCGGCAACGTCAACCGCAACTTCAACTAACCAATAATGCGAACCATGACAAAAAAGAACTACACGATCATTGCGATAATCCTCGTTGCTATTATGGCTGGATTCATATGGTGGAGCGGCAGACGAGCGGAGCAGATTCCTGAAACAATAGCGCCGGCCGATACGACCGACGCCATTCAGGCGGAACTGGACGGCATTGACATCGGCGAGCTTGATGCCGAATTTGCCGATGTTGACGAAGTAATCAAAGGGCTTTAAGGAGTAAGTATTAAAACACCCCGCAAGGGGTGTTTTAATACAGTTTATGTTTTGAGATGCTCAATAAGCGCCAACTCAAGTGGAACGATTGCAAATGGGCTATAGCGCATTTCCGTATAGGCAACGATCAATGCCTTTACCAGTGCGATGGTCGAGCGCTCGTCGACGGCTTTACCGTGTCGCAGGATGGTGTCCACTTCGCGGGAAGTGTAGAGTTGGCGGAAATCGTGTTCAAGCTTGGGGCTGAAGCGGATAGCCAGTACGCGTCGATAGTAGTGGATAAGGTCCTTTGCGAACTGTACGATGTTGTGCCCGTCTTCGTGTATGCTATTGATGTTTGCCAGCGCCCCGGCGAGATCTTTCGTAATGATTAGATCGACAAGATCGCTGACGCGGGAAAATGCGACGCGTCCGAGGATGCGCTCGACACTCTCAACGCTGATCGTTTCTTCCATGGTGGCTATTTGGTCGAGGAGGGATTCAGCGTCGCGGAAGCTGCCATCCGCTCCGGCCGCGATCAATTCAAGCGCCTCTTCGTCGAAGGCTATCTTTTCTTCGGATACGATCTTTTTCAACTTGTCTACAAGCTCTTTGAGGGGAACCTTTTTGAAATGAAACCGCTGCGCGCGCGAGGCGACGGTCGGAGGAACTTTATCGTATTCTGTGGTCGCCAAAATAAAAATCGCGTGTCGGGGCGGTTCTTCGAGTATCTTAAGGAGTGCGTTGAATGCATCTTTGCTGAGCTGATGTACCTCGTCAATGATAAATACCTTGTAGGCATAGGAAGACGGGGAGAGGAGCGCGCCTTCTTTGAGACTGCGAATGTCATCGATACCGCGGGTCGAGGCGGCGTCGATCTCGATGATGTCCATGGCGTTGCCGCTGTCGATTTCGATGCAGGCATGGCAGGCGTTGCAGGGCTCTCCGAGTTTCTTAAAATCGGCATCGGTGAGCCGTTTTTGGCAGTTTGCGATTTTTGCGATCAGGCGCGCGGTGGTCGTCTTGCCGCTTCCGCGGGCACCGTAAAAAAGATAGGCATGGCTAAGCCGATCCGTTTTCGCGGCATTTCTGATGATCCGGATGATGGATTCCTGCCCCAGAACATCCTCGAACCGCTTGGGGCGGTATTTGCGATAGAGTGCAAGCATGATATATGGAATAATTGTACGCTATGGCAGGGGTATTTGCCAACGCCTTTACAAAATAAAAGAAAATATGTAGCATATGGATAGACTGTGCAGAAATGCACGACGTTAACAATAACACATAGTACGGGAGGGCGGCTGTCATGGCACTATCAAAAAATGTTTTTTGGAGCAGATTTATTCTTACGATGACGTTAGTACTGATGGTTCGCGAAGTGCTGGTACTGATACGAGGCGTGACACAGCCGAAAACATTCGCTGCGGTCAACGGTGTACTCGAGTTTCCGGTTCCGCAGATCAATACCCTGTCGGGCTGGATGCTGAATTATGTGGGGTCGGCAGCGGTTGTTGGCATCACGTATTGCACCATAAAATACATTATGGATAAAAAGGATGTCGTGCTCGGCATTGGTGGGTTTGCTATCGGGTTTAGCCTGCTGGCTACCGGTCTTGCCGGTTCGTCATTGATCATCTGGCTGCCCGTGGCTCTGGCAATGGGGATAGCGACTGCATATATTGCGGAAAAGGCGCGCACGTTCCCCGCATCGGGGATATTGTCTTTGGAAATGGGCGCGATCATCGGCATGACGGCAAGTGTGGCGCTGGATTACGGCTTGTTTGCGGCAGCCGCAGTGGAGTTTTGGGTTTCTTGCCTGTACTGGGCAGGCATCATCGCGGTCGTATTGTATTTTGAAAACAAGGAAAGCCGGCACGACGAAGATGACGGCTGGGAAGAAGATTAGGATGGCAGGGCGTGAATACGCCGGCAGCAAGAAAGGACCTACCACGGTAGGTCCTTTATTTTTGGGCTTTTTTGGCGTATGATTTTACCAATATGGTAGACATCAAATACATTAGAGATAACGCAGAAGCGGTCAAAGGTGCCATTAAAAACAAGCACGTTGACCTTAATTTGGACGAATTATTGGAGGTGGACAAGGTCCGCGTCGATTTGCAGCAGAAGGTTGAGCGGTTGAGCGCGCTAAAGAACGAACTGAACGAGCGCATGAAAACGGCATCGGCAGACGAGCGGGGAGTGATCATCGAAGAAGGGAAAAAGGTGAAGGAAGATCTTTTTGTTGCCGAGCCGGCCTACCGCGAAGCAAAGCAGAAATTTGATGAATTGATGGTCCGCGTGCCGACCGTACCGTCGAGCGATACGCCGCTCGGAGCGAGCGATGCGGACAATGTGGAAGTCTATCGCTGGGGCGAGCCGAAAAAGTTCGATTTCGAACCGAAGGATCATGTGCAGTTGGCGCAGGAGCTCGACATTATCGATTTTGAAAAAGGCGCCAAGGTAAGCGGCTATCGCGGGTATTATTTGAAGAACGAAGGCACGCAGTTGGTGATGGCGTTGATGATGTATGCCGTCAACAAGATGGCGCAAAAAGGATATACGGCCATGATCCCGCCGACACTGGTTAAGGGATTCTCGTTGTTTGGGAGTGGATATTTCAAAGGAATGGATTACGATCCGGAAGTGGATGAAATCTATCAAATAGCGACAACCGATAAGGACGCAGAAGGTGCGGCCGCAAAAGATAAGAAGTTTTTGGTCGGAACCGCCGAGCCGTCATTGCTTGCATATTATTCGGACGAAGTGTTAAAGGAAGAGCAGCTGCCGATCCGTTTGGCAGGATATAGTCAGTGCTATCGCAGTGAAATAGGAAGCTACGGCAAGGATACAAAAGGCATGTACCGCGTGCACGAGTTCATGAAGGTAGAGCAGGTGGTCATCGCCAAAGCAGATGTAGAAGAAGCGAACAAGCTTCAGCAGGAGATGATGGATATCTCGCGCGAGATGCACGAGGAGCTCGGCCTGCCGTATCATT